>Ga0213865_10000100_pt1 | contig 52996 bp, 55 predicted proteins | sample PICome_6_FD_160100 | JGI IMG/M metagenome (GOLD analysis project Ga0213865, IMG submission 160100) | Coastal seawater microbial communities near Pivers Island, North Carolina, United States - PICO282 | ecosystem: Environmental > Aquatic > Marine > Coastal | place: USA: North Carolina...
GGTGATGTTGATCCATTGGTAATTGCCAGAGGAACTCCAGGTTTTTCTGGTGCTGATTTAGCAAATTTGATTAATGAAGCTGCGCTCTTTGCTGCTAGATACTCAGATAAAAAGATTGATCAAAGTCATCTAGATCTTGCAAAAGACAAAATTATGATGGGTGCCGAAAGAAAGTCTATGATCTTGAGTGAAGAACAAAAAAGAATTACCGCATATCATGAAGCAGGTCACGCAATTGTTGGCAGACTTTCTCCTAAGCATGATCCAGTATATAAAGTAACAATTATCCCAAGAGGAAGAGCTTTAGGGGTAACTATGTTCCTTCCAGAAGAAGATACATATATGCAAAGTAAAGAATATTTATTAAGTAGGATAGCTGCACTATTTGGTGGAAGAATTGCTGAAAATATTATCAATGGAGATAAAGGTATAACAACTGGAGCTTCAAATGATATTGAAGTTGCTACTAATATAGCTACCAATATGGTTACAAAATGGGGCTTATCTGAAAAGCTTGGTCCTTTAAAGTATGGTGAGGATGAAGGAAGTCCGTTTCTAGGTAGATCTGCTTCTTCACCGTCTCAGGTTATCAGTGACGATACATCCAAACTTATCGATATGGAAATCAAATCCATAATTGATTCATGTTATGAAAAAGCTGATGAAATATTAAAAAGCAATTTAGATAAACTTAATATAATGGCAGACGCTCTCTTAAAATATGAAACCATAGATGCCGATCAAATTGATGATATTATGGCTGGAGCTGAACCAAGGGAACCAAAGGGCTGGTCAGATGATGAGCCTAAAAATAAAGAAAAAAAAGAATCTACAATAAAAGGTCCAGCCAAAGAGTTATAATCAAGCTATGAACCTAAAATTTGGTACGGATGGCATCAGAGGGCCAGTCGAAACCCTTATAACACCAGAAGCATGCCTTAAAATAGGCTATGCCACTGGTACGGTTGCAAGAGAGCTGGGGTGGAAGACTGTAATGATTGGAAAAGACACAAGAGTGTCTGGGTATATGCTTGAATCTGCACTTCAAGCTGGCTTCATTTCAGCTGGAATTAATGTAAAACTTTTGGGCCCAATTCCTACTCCAGGGGTTGCATATCTTACTAGGTCACTAAGAGATGCATTCGGTTTGGTTATTAGTGCTTCACATAATGATTTTCTCGATAATGGCATAAAGATTTTTATGCCAAACGGTGAAAAGCTTTCTAAAGATATTGAGAAAAAAATTGAGAAAATACTATCTATTGAGATGCAAATGGTAGAGACCTCATCTATCGGTAAAGCAGCAAGATTTGATGAATCTGGAGCTAGATATATTGAATTTTGTAAATCAACTGTCCCAACAAATATAAACTTTTCAAAATTACGGATTGTATTAGATTGTGCTCATGGTGCCTGTTACAAAGTAAGCCCCTCTATTTTTAGAGAACTAGGAGCTGAAGTTATAACTATTGGTGTACAACCAAATGGGTTTAATATTAATAAAGGCTGTGGTTCAACACATCCAGAACTACTTCAAAATGAAGTTATAAAACATAGAGCAGATTTCGGAGTTGCATTAGACGGAGATGGAGATAGGGTCATCCTCGTTGATAGTGATGGAGATTTGCTTGATGGTGATGATCTGCTCTACATAATGGCTTTTGCAAATCCCAACAGAACTGGACCATGGGCAGGAGTGGTAGGAACAAAAATGAGCAATTTTGGTTTGGAGGATGGGCTTAAAAAGCTTGGATATAAATTCTTAAGAGCTGATGTTGGTGATAAGTATGTTAGTCAAAAATTAAGTGAAAAAGGCTGGTTGCTTGGAGGTGAAACTTCTGGGCATATTATCAGTAAAGATTTAGTCAGCACCGGTGATGGTACTGTTGCAGCACTTAAGGTTATATCTTCATTATTAATATTAGAAAAATCTCCTAAAGAAGTGTTATTAAATTACAGTAAAAGACCCCAAGTAAACATTGCGGTGTCTGTTAATAACAAAGATATTATAAACGATGCTTCTATCCAATCAGCAATAAACGATGCTCAATCAGATATTACTGTAGATAGAGTCCTTGTTAGACCTTCTGGAACTGAAAATAAGATAAGAGTTATGGTTGAGGCTCCTGATGAAAAAACAGCTACAAAATATGCTAAAGATATCTCAAAATTAATTAAATCAAAAACATAATTTCAAAGTGATAATTGCAAATTTTAAATCCAATGGGTCTAGAAAAATGCTCAAAACCTGGATTGAGGATTTTAAAATAAATGTTCAAACTATAGACTCAAACATTGGTATATCTCCCCCATACTCATATTTAGATCAGCTCAAAAATATTTTATTTTCAAATGATATAGATTCTATTTTAATAGGCTCACAGGATGTTGATTATAGTGATGGAGCCAGAACTGGGACAATATCAGCTTCCATGCTTTTAGATCTTAAGTGTAAATATGCAATTATTGGCCATTCTGAAAGAAGATCACTATTTAATGAGGATAATAAAACTATAGAAAAAAAATTCAGATGCCTAGAGTCAAATAATATTATGCAAGTGCTTTGTATTGGTGAGTCACTTGAAGAGATGGAGTCTGGAAAAACATTAGATGTTCTGAATGAGCAGATTGCAAGCGTTTTAAAAAATAAGACAGTAAGCAGCACTATTATTGCGTACGAGCCGATCTGGGCAATTGGTACTGGTAAAACCCCAACCCCAATTCAAGTTAATCAAACTAACCAATATATAAAAGATGTTGTACAATCCACAACTGCGAACAGTTACCTTCCAAAAGTATTATATGGAGGGAGTGTTAACTCTGAAAATGCAGAAGCCTTTTTTAATTGTAAAAATATTGATGGGGCACTTGTTGGCGGGGCATCTTTGGATGGAAAACACTTTGCAAAAATTGTAAATGAATTTAACAGGATAAGATAAAAATGATAACCATTGTACAAATTTTATGTGTGATATTAGCTATAGCTATAGTTGCACTAGTTCTTCTTCAGCAGGGCAAGGGCTCTGATTTGGGTTCTGCTTTTGGTGGAGGTTCTTCTAATTCAATGTTCGGTGCTTTAGGCCCATCAAATTTTCTTGGAAAACTTACATCTTTTTTAGCTGCTATTTGGCTGATTCTTACTTTATTTTTAGCTTACTTATACAAAACTGATAACACCACAGAGGTTTTTGACCCAACATTAATTGAGGAAGCAATAGAAGAGGTAGTCCCTGAATCCATTCCTGAAGAGTAGATATAAAGCATTTAAACTTTTTAATTTAAATAAAATTGGTGCCGAAAGCGGGACTTGAACCCGCACGAGTTTTCACTCACTAACCCCTCAAGCTAGCGTGTCTACCAATTCCACCACTTCGGCTGAGTGCGAATTATAACAATATATCTTTTAATATTAATAGATATATAACTTGACCAATGGTGGTACCTTTATTTAAACTTCACCTTCGGTGCGATGCGGGGTGGAGCAGCCTGGTAGCTCGTCGGGCTCATAACCCGAAGGTCGTTGGTTCAAATCCAGCCCCCGCTACCACATATATATTATTTTTTTTGTGGGGCATATGCCCTTTTTTTATTTATAAGATGAATAAAGACGACATAGAAAACATTGTTAAGCCTGTAATTAATAGACATGAATGCTATCTATGGGGCATTGAAATCTTGAGAGGTAGAAAAAGACCAACTTTGAGAGTTTATATTGAATCAAATGCTGGTGCCGGAATTGATGATTGTGAGTTAGTTTCTAAAGATTTAAATTATGAAGCAGAGCTTGAATCAATATTAGGAGATGATTTTATTTTAGAAGTCTCAACTCCAGGAATTGATAGAAGATTTTTCTATTATGAGCAACTTAAAGAATATGTTGGTGAAGAATTTAAAATAAAGCTAAGAGAACCACTTGATGGAATTAAAAATATAAATGGTCATCTTGCGGAGTGCAAAGATGACTTCTTAAGAATTGAAACATCTAATCTTGAATACAAATTAGAGTTTAATGAAATAGAGTTTTGTAAATTAGAACCAAATTTTGAAAAAATTATGAAGGAAAGTGAACATGCAAAGTAATGAAATTTTATTGGTAGTTGACTCAGTTTCTAATGAGAAGGGCCTTGCTAAAGAAGTTATTTTTAATGCAGTTGAGATTGCATTAGCATCAGCTTCTCAGAGGCATTTTCATGAAGATGCTGAGCTTAGTGTGAGTATTGATAGAGATACTGGTGAATATATGACTCAAAGAAGCTGGATTGTAGCTGATCCAGAGGATATTTATTTTCATAAAGAGACCCATGTAACTTCAGAGGAAGCGGGTTTAGAAATTGGAGAAATATTCTCTAAATCTGTTGAGAATATAAAATTTGGAAGAATAGAAACACAAGCTGCACGTCAAGTGATGCTTCAAAAAGTTAGAGAGGCTGAAAGAGAGAAGGTAGTTGCTCAGTTTAAATCAAAGGACAATACTCTAGTAAGCGGCTCTGTAAAAAGAGTAACAAGAGACAATATCATTGTAGATATATCTAATGAGGCTGAGGCTATTTTGCCAAGAGATAGGCTGATGCCTGGTGAAATTTATAAAATTAATGATCGCATTAGAGCAATTCTAAAAATTCAAGAAGTTGAAGGCAGAGGACCTCAGCTTATGCTTGATAGAGTTTGCCCAGAGATGGTTACTGAGCTTTTTAGTATTGAAGTTCCTGAAATTAACGAAGATATTATAGAGATAAGAGGTGTATCAAGAGAGCCTGGGTCAAGATCAAAAATAGCGGTTAAAACAAATGATGGAAGGATTGATCCTGTTGGTGCTTGTGTTGGAATGAGAGGCTCTAGAGTTCAAGCTGTATCATCAGAGCTTGGAAATGAGAGGATTGATATTGTTATTTATGATGATAATCCTGCTCAACTTGTAATAAATGCATTAGTTCCTGCAAAAGTTGATTCGATTGTTGTTGATGAAGATTCAAGGTCTATGGAGATAGCTGTAAATCAAGATAATCTAGCATTAGCTATTGGTTCTAGAGGACAGAATATCCGCTTAGCATCTCAGCTGGTAGGTTGGGAACTAAATATTATTAGCAGCGAAGAGGCAGAAGCGAAAGTCAAAGTTGATGAAACTGAATTTATGGTTAAATTAATTGATAGCCTTGAAATTGATGAAAGCATTGCTGAAAAAATTATAGCAGCTGGCTTAGCTTCATTTGATGATATTGCTTACGTTGATAATAGTGTTTTAGAAGCTTTTGTTGATAACTCCGATGAAATTGAAAGAATCAAAGGCTCTGCTGAAGATGCTGCGCTTATGGAAGCAATGGGTGCTATAACAGAAGAAGAAGAAAACTTGGATTCATTTGGCGATCTCGGTCTTAGCGAAGAGGATATCCAGTTGCTTACAAACAAAGGTATAAAAAACAAAGATGATTTTGCCGAATTATCAGTTGACGAACTTCAAGACATTATTGAAATTAGTGATGATCTTGGTTCAGCAGCTATTATGAAAGCAAGAGAAGATTGGTTTAAATAAAAAAGGATTTATTTTGGCTTTAACAGTAAAACAATTTGCAAAAGTATTAAAAATTTCTGATTCTGCTCTTCTTGAAAGAATGCAGAATGCCGGATTAAAGCATTCAAGTGGCTCTGATGAAATCACTCCTGCTGATAAGCAGGCGCTGCTCAAATCTCTAAAAGGTGGAAAAGCTCCAGCAGCACAATCAGTTACTCCTTCTGGAAATATAACTGTTACTTCAAAAAACAAGACAACCTCTGATACTCAACCAATTAAGAGTTACTCTGACAATATCGAAGCCAAAAGAGCTGCAGCCTCTGAGCAATTAAAAGAGCAACAAAAGAAAAGAGAAGACCAACTTAAAGAAGCAGCAAGATTAAAACAAGAAGAACAAAAGAGAAAAGAAAAATTTAGAGCAGCAACCAAGACCGCTGAAAAGCCTGCAAAAAAAGTTAATGTTAAAGATCAACTTTCATCAGCTGTAAATGCCTATAAGAGAAGAGAGGGCAAATTTCAATCTGAAGGCGATCATCAATTTGAAACACCTTCAGAATTTATCCAAAAAGAGATTCAAGTGCCATCCACAATACAAGTAGGCGAGCTAGGGAAGTTAATGGCAGTAAAAGGTGGTGTCGTAGTTAAAAATCTTATGTCTTTGGGAGTACCAGCAACTATTAATGACATTATTGATCAAGAAACAGCAATTCTTGTGGTTGAAGAAATAGGCCATATTGGAGTCGCTATTGAAGAGGAAGATATTGAAGAAAATTTTGCCAATTTAATAGAGTATAAAGACGAGCCATCATCTAGATCACCAGTTGTTACTGTAATGGGTCATGTTGATCATGGTAAGACAACATTATTGGACTATATAAGAAAAACAAAAGTAGTAGACGGTGAGGCTGGTGGTATCACTCAGCATATAGGTGCATATCAGGTTGAGACTTCAAAAGGAAATATCACATTTATAGATACACCAGGACATGCTGCTTTTTCATCAATGAGGGCAAGAGGCGCAAATACGACTGATATAGTTATATTAGTTGTTGCAGCCAATGATGGTATTAAGCCGCAAACCGAAGAGGCAATAAATCATGCAAAAGCTGCAGGAGTCTCAATTGTCGTGGCAATTAATAAAATGGATTTAACAGGAGCGGATGCTGAAAAAGTTAAGGGTGATTTAGCTGCTAAAGAATTAGTGCCTGAAGATTGGGGTGGAAACATTCAGATGGTACCTGTTTCTGCGCTTAAAGGTGACGGTGTTGATAAGTTATTAGAATCCGTGATTTTAGAAGCTGAGCTTTTAGAATTAAAAGCCTCATATGATGGCCCAGCTCAGGGTGTTGTTATTGAATCAGAGCTTGATAAATTTAAGGGCTCGGTGGCAACTCTTCTTGTACAAAATGGAACTATGAAAGTTGGGGATCTAATTGCTGCAGGAAATGCAATTGGTAAGATTAAAAGCATCACATCAAGCGAAGGATCTAAAGAGAAAAGTGTAGGCCCATCTGCAGCTGTAGAGGTTTTAGGATTAAATAGCGTTCCAAATGCTGGCGATGTTTTTCAGGTAGTTAAAAATGACAAGCAAGCAAGAGAAATTGTTGAGCATAGGATAGATAAAGAAAAGGAAAGAAAATTACTCAAACAAAAAGATGAATCAGTAGGAGACTTATTTGAATCTTTTGGACAGGATGCTAAAAAGGTCCTTAATATAATTATTAAGACAGATGTTGGTGGCACATGCGAGGCAATTATTGCTGCACTTAATGATCTAGCCAATGACTTAGCGAAAGTTAAGATTGTTTCTAGCGGCGTTGGAGGAATCTCAGAATCAGATGTAAACCTTGCGCTTGCGACAGATGCAATTATATTAGGTTTTAATGTAAGAGCAGACAATACTGCGAAGAAAATTGCAGAAGAGGAGTCAATACCTTTAAATTATCATAGTATTATTTATGAGCTTCTTGATGATGTTAAAGCAAGGATGAGTGGATTGCTTGATCCAATAATAAAAGAAGAGATTATTGGAACTGCCGAAGTATTAGAAGTCTTTAATTCCCCAAAATTTGGTCAAGTTGCTGGATGTATGGTTGTTGAAGGTTCTGTAAACCGCAATAAGCCAGTGAGAGTTTTAAGAGACGACATAGTTATTTTTGAAGGTGAGCTTAATTCACTTAGAAGATTCAAAGATGATGTATCTGAGGTTAAGAACGGTAGTGAATGTGGCATGGGCATAAAAAATTACAAAGACATCAGACCAAAAGATAAAATAGAAGTCTTTGACAGAAAAGAGGAAGCTCAAACTATCTAATTTTATATGGGTTCTTTAAGAGCAGAGAAAATTGCAGACGAACTAAAAAAAGAGATTTCTCTAATTATCAATCGAGAAACTAAAGACCCAAGACTACAAAATTTAAATATAAATGCTGTGAAGGTATCTGATGATATTGGTATAGCAACTGTATATTATTCAATAATAGGCCAATCTATTTCAAAAGCTGAGAGCAGTTTAGATAAAAGAATTTTAAAGAAATTTTCTGGAATGGTTAGATCTAAACTTGCTAAAACAATGAAAATTAGAAGGGTTCCCATCATAAATTTTAGATTTGATGAAAGTATTGAGTATTCTGAAAATATTGAAAGACTTCTTCAAGATTTATAATTTATAAATGAATGGTTTTATAAATCTAATTAAAAAAAGAGGTATTAGTTCTAATACCGCTCTTCAAGAAGCAAAAAGAAAACTTAAGGTAAAGAAGGCTGGTCATCTTGGTACATTGGATCCAATGGCGCATGGTGTTCTTGTCTTAGGTATTAATAGAGGGACTAAGTTTTCATCTTACTTTCTCGAGAGTGATAAAACCTATAAGGCAGAAATTACACTTGGTGCATCTACTGATACAGATGACGCAATGGGTAAAATAATTGAAGAGTCTTCAAAAAAAGTTTGTGCCAAAGAGGTTGAAATAGCACTCAAGACATTTATCGGAAAGTCTATGCAGGTCCCACCCAGTTACTCCGCGTTGAAGCATAAAGGAAAGCCACTATACAAGTATGCTAGAGAAGGAAAGCCAATATCAAAACCACCAAGAGAAGTTATTATTTATTCAATTAAAAATTTCGAATTCAAAAATAACATTTGTATTTGTGAAATCCATTGCTCAAAAGGAACATATATCAGATCTATCGCCAGAGATCTTGGCAATATGCTCGGTGTGGGAGGCCATCTTTCTGACCTAGAAAGACTTGGGCAAGGAGTTTTTAACATCAAAAATGCTTATACTATTGAACAACTTAATGAAGATTCGATCTTATCAATTGAAAGCGCATTCCCAAATTTTTTAAATATTAATCTGACTTCTAATGAAACAAAATTTTTTTTGAATGGAGTAAAAATAAAGAGTCAGAATTATTCAGATGCTATTTACAAAACTTATAGTGATAAGGGCATTTTCTTAGGACTTGGTGAAGTGCAAGACTCTAATCTCAAGCTTAAACAGCTTGTTTAATGATCGAATAAGGTTTAAAGTACTCCCGCTTGCTTTAGTTGCACAAGGCAGCATTCTTATTAACATGTGCATCGAGGAATTTAATAATGGCATTAATAGCTAAAGAAAAAGAACAAATAGTTGAAAAATTCAAAAAAAGCGATAATGATACTGGATCTCCAGAAGTTCAAATTGCTCTATTAACAGAAAACATAAATAAATTACAAAGTCACTTTAAAGAACACAAGAAAGATCACCATTCCAGAACGGGATTAATTAGGATGGTTAATCTTAGAAGAAAATTGCTGGCTTATTTAAAAAGAAAAAACCCTGAAAGTTATGCAAGTATCATTAAAGAGCTTAAACTTAGAGGTTAATAATAAAAAGGAAAAACGTGGAAAATAATAAATTAGAGTCTACAACGGTAGAATTCAAGTACGGAAATAAATTAGTAAAATTAGAAACAAATAAAGTAGCAAGGCAAGCAACAGCAGCGGTAGTAGTAACAATAGATGATTTAGTTGTTCTTACAACGGTTGTAGCTAAAAAAGATGCAGATCCAGCCAAGGATTTCTTCCCTTTAGCAGTCTTTTATCAAGAAAAGTTTTATGCAACAGGTGCTATACCTGGAGGCTTTTTTAAAAGAGAGGCTAGGCCTACCGAAAGAGAGACACTTACATCAAGACTTATAGATAGACCTATTAGGCCTTTATTCCCTGAGGGTTTTAAAAATGAAGTGCAGGTTTTCTGTACAGTTTTATCATCAGGTAAGGATCAAAATCCAGATATCGCTGCAATGATTGGTGCCTCCGCAGCACTATGTGTAGCTGGTGTTCCATTCGACGGTCCAATGGGCGCAGCCAGGGTTGGTTTTATCGATGGCAATTATGTACTCAATCCATCTTTTGCTGAATTAGAAGAATCATTCTTAGATATGGTCGTAGCTGGAACTGAAGAAGCAGTTCTAATGGTTGAATCTGAAGCTAAAGAACTGAATGAAGACCTTATGCTTGGAGCTGTATTGTTTGGCCATCAAGAAATGCAGGCTGTTGTAAATGCATGCAAAGAATTAAAAGAAAAAGCAGGCAAAGAAGATTGGGTTGTGCAAGAAGATGAAGAAAGCCCAGTATATGCTGCTGAACTAGCAGAAAAATATACCGATCAAATCTCTAATGCTTTTACTATTAAAGACAAAAAGGAGAGAACGTCAGCTATTGGTGAAATCAAGAATAGCATTGTTGAATCTTATCCTGATGCTGATGATATCCAGCTCGGTAAAGTTCTTGGTGCTTTTAAAAATCTTGAGAAAGATATTGTAAGAAAAAATATTCTTAGCAACCAGCCAAGAATAGATGGTCGAGATAGAGACACAGTTAGACCTATATATGTAGAAACAGACATTCTTCCTAGTACTCATGGATCATCTCTATTTACTAGAGGTGAAACACAGGCGATGGTTGTTGCAACACTTGGTTCATCAAGAGACGCGCAAAGAATTGAATCTATTGAAGGCCAGAGCACAGATAATTTCATGCTTCATTACAATTTCCCAGCTTATAGTGTTGGAGAAATTGGCATGCCTATGGGTCCAAAGAGAAGAGAAATAGGGCATGGTAATTTGGCAAAAAGAGCAATAAAGGCTGTATTGCCTGATGTTGAGGAGTTTGGATATACAATGAGGGTTGTATCAGAAATTACTGAGTCAAATGGATCAAGCTCAATGGCTTCTGTTTGCGGTACTTCTCTTTCTCTTATGGATGCTGGAGTGCCTATTTCTAATCCTGTTGCGGGTATTGCGATGGGTTTAATTAAAGAGGGTGATGATTTTGCTGTTCTTACTGACATACTTGGTGACGAAGATCATTTAGGTGACATGGATTTTAAAGTTGCTGGAACAGAGAATGGTATTACAGCACTTCAGATGGACATAAAAATTCAGGGTATAAATGAAGCAATAATGGAAACTGCCCTAACAAAAGCTAAAGTTGCCATTAATCACATCTTAGGAATTATGAATGAAACTATTTCAAGCCCTAAAGAGCTCTCAGAGAATGCTCCTGCAATGAAAACTTTCATGGTTGATAAAGATAAAATCAAAGAGATTATTGGTAAAGGTGGAGCAGTTATCAAAGGCATGCAAGAACAAACTGGTGCTACGGTTGACGTAAGTGATGATGGAACTGTTTCTGTTTTTGGTCAGGATCAAACCTCTATGAAAGAATGCTTAGCTATTATTGAAGGTATTCTTGAAGAGCCGGAGCTAAATAAAGTTTATAACGGAAAGGTTGTAAAAATTGTTGATTTTGGTGCTTTTGTAAATATTCTTCCTGGTAAAGATGGTTTATTACATATATCTGAAATTTCTCACGATAGAACAGAAAGTGTCTCAGCAGTATACTCTGAAGGCGATGAAGTAACTGTTAAACTTATTGGTTTTGACAGAGGCAAGATGAAACTTTCAGTTAAAGCCCTTGAAGAAAAAAAATCTGAAGAATCTTCTGATTCAGAAGAAAAATCAGAATAAATAATCATAGTTAAAATATAAATTCTCAAAAGTCAAATTTTGAGAATTTTTTATTTAATAATATTTGCCAGTAATCCTCATTTATGGTTTTATATGTACTGCAAACCATATTAAAACCTATAGGGGGGAAATATTATGAATGCATTAAATACTATTAAAGATATTATCGGACAATTAACAAGTCTTCTTGTTGCTACAGTTGGTCTTGGAGTTGTTGCTGGTATAGTCTTAGGTGGAGACACTTGGTTCGTTGGCGGCGTTTTAGATTCACTTCTAGATGTTGTTAGAACTTTAGGTGACAATGGTTTAGTTGGACTTCTAGTTGCAGCTATACTCATCAATCTACTTAAGTAAGTATTTTAAAAATTAGTTAGGAAAGGCTGCATAGCCTTTCCTGACGCCTTTTAAAAAAAATTTATGGAATATTTAACAAAAATTACAGAATTTTTTAATAAATTGGTACAAGTACTTCTTCCAGTTGTATCTGTATCAGTTCTTCTGGGTATCATTTTTGGTCCAGAAACAGCATTTGTTGGTGATGTTTATGTCAACCTAGCAAATATCTTAAGTATACTTGGTGAAGATGCTTTATTAGCTTTAATATCAATAGTGATAATTCTAGCTTTCCTAAAAAAGTAGTTATCAAAAAAACAAATTAATCTTTATTTGATGGTGGCTATGGGTGGAATTGAACCACCGACCCCAGCGTTATGAGTGCTGTGCTCTAACCATCTGAGCTACATAGCCAAGTGTAGGATGAATGATAATTATATCTAATCTATAGTCAATATAATTTTCATCTAAACATTAAATTTAAAGTGGATAATATCTCCATCCTTAACAATATAATCTTTACCTTCTAATCTTAATTTACCCTTTTCTTTTGAACCTTGTTCACCATTACACTCTATATAATCAGAATAAGATATAACCTCAGCCTTAATAAAACCCTTCTCAAAGTCGGTATGTATTACACCAGCTGCTTTTGGCGCTAAAGAATCTTTTTGTACAGTCCATGCTCTCAATTCACTTGGACCCGCTGTAAAATATGTTTCCAATCCTAGTATTTGATAACCTTTAAAAATAATTTTATTTAACACAGGTTCATCCATTTCCATGAGCTCTAAGTACTCAACTCTTTCCTCATTTTCAAGAGATGCTATCTCTTGTTCAATTTTAATTGATGCCGGTATTACAGCTGCATTAGATTCAGATGCAAACTTTTGTAGTTTTGATAATTGCTCATCTGATGATCCATCCTCAGATATATTTGCGATGTAAAAAATAGGTTTAGTGCTTAATAGTTGAAATTGATTAACAATTTTTTTATCTTCATTAGAAAATTTATTTATATCTATCAAACTACCAGACTCAAGATCTTTTTTAATTTCAACAAGCAATTCATATTGCTCTTTATTTTTCTTATCATTAGTTTTAAGAAGCTTTTCGCACTTTAATACTCTTTTTGACACAGATTCTAAATCAGCCATTATTAATTCAAGGTTAATAATCTCTGCATCTTTAACCGGATTAATTTCACCATCTACATGAGTAATATTTTTGTCTTCGAAGCACCTCACAACGTGGGCTAGAGCATTCATTTCTCTAATATTGGAAAGAAATGCGTTGCCAAGACCCTCTCCTTTAGATGCCCCTTTAACCAATCCAGCAATATCAACTAGATCTAATGTTGCAGGAACAATTTTCTCAGACGAAACAATTTTTTGTATTTCTGCCAGTCGATTATCAGGAAGTTGAACCTTACCGACATTTGGCTCTATAGTGCAAAATGGGAAGTTTTCAGCAGGAATTGACGAATTAGTCAGAGCATTAAATAGGGTAGACTTTCCAACATTTGGTAGTCCAATAATTCCACACTTAAACCCCATGTTAGTTTGTATGAAGGTATTTCTGCGCTTCTGCAAATTCACTATTGCAGATTTTATTGAAAGCGCCTATTAGCTTGTTATAACTTTTTTTTAAGCATTCTTTATCAGCTGGGTTAAATTTACTTAATACCCATTTATTAACTTCAGACTTCATACCAGGATGGCCAATACCGATTCTTATTCTTATAAATTCTTTTGATCCTGTTTTTTGGAAAATATCTCTAAGGCCATTATGACCCCCATGACCTCCATCAATTTTAAGGCGAACATCACCAGGATTAAGATCCAAATCATCATGAAGAACTATAATATTTTTCATATCAAGATTATTATTTTTAATTATCTTCTTAACAGTTGATCCTGAATTATTAACGTAATTATCAGGTACAACCCATAGAATTTTTCCATCATGAGATGAAGCTATTGATGATTCAAATTTTTTCTTAGGCTCAAAGGTAAGATCGAGCTCTTGAGACAGGGCAACTAACCAGTCTTTTCCAATGTTATGTTTAGTTTGATCATACCTTGTGCCTGGATTTCCAAGCCCTATGAAGCATAGATCGAACATGTTATTTTACTTTATGAATCTTCAGAGCCTTCGTCTGCGTCATCGCTTGATGAATCTTCACCATCTTCCGAAGCAGCTTCCACAGCTTCACCTTCGGCTTCATCATCAACGATTGGCTCTTCTTCAACTACTGCCTTAGGAGCATTAATAGAAACAATCATCTGATCCGTAGTCTCATCAAGGCCAGGAATCTCACTTCCTTCTGGAAGATTTAACTCTGTTAGTCTGATGGACCCACCTAAAGGTAGATCAATTACATCTACGTCAATTGATTCTGGGATATTTCCAGCAGAGCATAAAATCTCAATCTCTCTAATTGATTTAGAAATTACGCCACCTTCATTTTTGATGCCCTCACAATCATCTTCGTTTACAAAATTAACAGGTATAACTACTTTAAGTTTTGTTTTTCTTGAAACTCTTTGGAAATCAGCATGAAGAAATTTGCCTTTGGCAGGGTCTCTCTGTAATTCTTTTAAAACAACTTTTTCTTCTTCTTCGCCTGTTTTGATAAGAAGAACCTGAGTATAAAAAAGTTCGTTTTGAGAGGCTTTAGTTAATTCGTTAAGTCTAAGCTTGATATTCAATGAATCTTTTTCAGCACCATAGATAATCGCAGGCACCATGCCATCAATATTTCTAATAACACGTGCTTTGTTAGATCCAGTTCTTTCTCTAGGATCAGCATTTAAAATTATTTGCTCACTCATAATATCCTCTTATATAAAAATTTCACTTAATGATTCATCACGACTCAATCTCTTAATGCTTTCTGCAATAGTAGATGCTAGCGAAATGACGCGTATTTTACTGCATTTTTGTGCTTCGTGGGACAATGGGATCGAATTTGTTACAACTAACTCGTCAATTGATGAGTTTTCTAGTCTTTCAATTGCAGGTCCAGACAAAACAGGGTGCGTAATATATGCTTTAACAGCTTTAGCTCCTTTTTCTTTCAGCGCATTTGCTGCATTGCAAAGCGTTCCAGCTGTATCAATAATATCATCTGGCACAATACAGACTTTACCCTCAATATCACCAATAATATTCATTACTTCAGATTGATTTGCAGCAGCTCTTCTTTTATCAATTATAGCCAAGTCAGTATCATCTAATAATTTAGCCAAAGCTCTTGAACGGACAACACCGCCTACATCTGGGGAGACAACTACAATTTCATTTCTTTCATTATTATCTTTAATATCATCAACCATTAATTTTGTTGCATAAATATTATCTGCAGGCATATCAAAGAAACCCTGTATGGTTTCAGAGTGAAGATCGATTGTTAAAACCCTATCTATTCCAACACTATAAAACATGTCAGCAACAACCTTAGCGCTAATTGGAACCCTTGCAGACCTAACTCTTCGATCTTGTCTAGCATATCCATAGTATGGAACTATAGCTGTAATTTTTGATGCGGATGATCTCTTTAATGCATCTGCAAGCAACATAAGCTCCATCAAGTTTTTGTTACTAGGCGCACATGTTGACTGAATAATGAAAGTATCATGGCCACGAACATTATCTTCAATTTGAACTTTAATTTCACCATCAGAAAAGTAGCCAACATCTGCAGGAGCAATCACAGTACCTAGTATTGATGCAACTTCATTAGCTAATTCTGGATTTGCTGTTCCAGTAAATAGGTCAAGTTTTTTTACATTCATAAGCTAACCCTAAATGGCTGGGGTGGTAGGATTCGAACCTACGCATGACGGGATCAAAACCCGTTGCCTTACCGCTTGGCTACACCCCAAAACTTTTAAATTCCTTTGAAAGGGGCGTATATTGTAATGGTTTAGTCAAAAAGAATCTCCATCTTGGAGGAATTATTTTTAAAATTTTTTCTAATTCCTCATCATTCTTATACTTAATAAACATACAAGAGCCACTTCCCGAAAGGCAGATTTCAACATCATTAATATTATTGACGTAAAAATTATTAATCTCAGGAAACATGTCTCTGTAAACACCCCAAAATGAGTTCTGAGAATTATCCTCATGTTCGTTAGAAGAATCATCAAATTTTTTGTACATAAAAGCAGATGAACAATGAATTTCTGGGTAGATAAGAACTACTTTTTCATCAATTGACTCTTTTTCTTCTATCTTTTCGCCAATACCTCCAACAAACGCATTTTTACCATTAATAAAAAATGGTACATCTGAACCTAAGTTTTTGCCTAATCTCATTAACTCACTTTGCTTTAAATTCAAATCCCAAATTTTATTAAGAGCAATCAATGTTGAGGCTGCATTAGAACTTCCTCCACCAAGGCCTGCACCGAGAGGTATTTTTTTATCAAGTTCAATTTGTATTGAATTATTTTGATTAGTAAAGGAGTTTAATGAGTGCGCTGCTTTAAAAATAATATTTTCTTCAAGCTTTATATCTTCATTTGAATTTATGCATATTCCATTTGAGTTTGGATGGAATTTAATGACATCGCAAAGATCAATAATTTGAAATGCTGATTCAATTTTATGATATCCATTATTAAGTTTAGAAATAATATTTAAATATAGATTGATCTTGGCTGGTGACTTAACTTCAATCATCTTTAATTAACAAAACCTGATAATTCAAAATTACTACTTTTGAGTTCAAAGTAAATTTTTGACTGTGTGCTGCTACATACCAATCTATAGCTATTTTCTTTTAAGAATAAATATTTCCCATTTTTATCTATATTTTCTTGTTGTAAACATCTCTTAAACCAAGAATAAAGTTTTCTACTTTCCAAAGCGGATAACTCAAGATCAATCGTTAGCTGCCTTGAAGACTCTATTCTTCCGCTTTGATAAATACTTAAATTGGCTACATTGCCAAAAAATGGCCTACTAACCTGTATAATTAACTTTTTATGTTGTTCAGTTATTTGGGCATTAAATGCAGAACTAGTTTCTGTTGTTCTAAAAGAGAATTTACCTTTATAAGTATGATCTTCTTTTACAATAGGCGGGTTAGTAATACATGAACTCATCATAAATAAAACAAGCAATATATTAAAAACTTTAATTTTATATATGGAATTACAATTATTTGGCATAAATCACAGAACCTCTAATGTTTCTGAAAGAGAAAGATTTATTATAAATGAGTCTAACCAACATTTATTAAATAGCTTAATAAAAGAGAGATTTGAAGGCCAAATTACCTCAATTTTTGGCTTATCAACATGCAACAGGAGTGAGCTATATCTTTTTGGAGATATGGATATAGTAAATAGCTTTTTCGAGGAGTCTAGTAAATTGCTGGACATAGATAATATAAGTAAGAGCCAGTTTTATTTTCTTCAAGGAGAGGATGCTTTTGTGCACATGTGTAAAGTAGCTTCAGGTCTTGATTCTCAAGTTCTTGGGGAGCAAGAAATATTTGGTCAATATAAAAATGCCATACAAGTTTCAAGGAAAATTGGTGTAATGGGATCTGAATTAATTAAATATACAGATAAAGCCATAGAAATTGTAAGGAAAGTCAGAACGTATACCAAAATAGGAGTCAATCCTCTATCTATTAGCGGTCTTTCACTTAAGCTCATTAAGAATATATTTGAAAACCCATCAGAACAAAAAATTCTTGTTCTTGGTGCTGGATCTCTTGCCCAAGACGTAATAAAAAATCTTTACAATAAAGGAATAAAAAATATTACATCAGTTAACAGAAGTGTAAAAGAGATATATATTTCTGATTCATATAAAATTCTTTCTTCTCCCTTATCAAACCTTCATTCATCACTTGAAGATGTTGATATAGTGATTGCTTCTTCTACCACTGAACTTCCAATAATAGGAAAGGGCGCAATTGAGAACTCTCTTTCAAAGAGAGGCGCTAAACCACTACTCTTAATAGACCTAGCAGTACCTAGAAATATTGAAGAGGAGGTTAAAGACATTGAAAGAGTTTACTTATATAGCATTGATGATATTGAAAAAATTACCCAAGATAATCTTGGTCAAAGAAAAATAGAAGCTGAAAAAGCTCTAAATATGATTGTTCGAGAGACTCAAGCTGTTATGCTCGAATTAAAAGATGTAGACTTTAAATCCTCTCTAAATAGAGAAATTATTAACTTACTAGATAGTTTGTCTGATGAGGAATTGGCATCTTTCCAAATAGAAAATAATCACAAAGATCTAATAATAAACATTCTAAAAAATAATGCTTTCTACAATGATTCATTTGAATCAATTAAGAAAATTAATCTTGTTGATAGGCACATTGTTAATTCCATGGTGAAGAGGTATTTCGATGCATGAATCTATGATTGTTAAATTAGACAAACTTCAAGATAGATTAATTGAGATTCAAGAAATGCTTGCTACACCTGAGGTGGTCAATGATATTGAAAACTATACTTCATTAAATAAAGAATTTTCTGAAATCAGCCCCATTGTCACTAAGTATGAAGAATACATCCAATTAGATGAAACGCTAAAAGAGGCTAGAGATCTACTAAGCTCAGATGATAAAGATATGGTCGAGCTCGCAGAAGAAGAAATCGCAGCTGCTGCAAATAAACCAGAGCTTATTGAGCAAGATTTAAAATTGATGTTGCTGCCAAAAGATACCGCAGACGACGGATCTGCATTTTTAGAAATTAGAGCTGGAGCTGGTGGTGACGAAGCTGCTATTTTTGCCGGTGATCTTTATAGAATGTATTCTCGTTTATCAGAAAGAGAAGGTTGGGCTCTTGAAGAAATTAATATTAGGGTAGCAGAACAAGGAGGACTTAAAGAAGTTATTGCAAAGCTCGAGGGGAAAGGAGTATTTAAGGTATTAAAATTTGAATCAGGAGTGCATAGAGTCCAAAGAGTGCCTGAGACAGAATCACAAGGAAGAGTTCATACTTCAACATGCACAGTTGCTATATTGCCTGAGGTAGAAGAGGTGCAAGATATTCACATTGATAAAAATGACTTACGGGTTGATACCTTCAGAGCATCTGGAGCTGGAGGCCAACATGTAAATAAAACAGACTCTGCTGTGAGATTGACACATATTCCAACTGGGCTGGTTGTTGAATGCCAGGATGGAAGATCTCAACATAAAAACAAGGAAAAGGCATTATCATTGCTTGCTGCAAAATTAAAGCAACAAGAAATTGACTCACAGCAAGAAAGCATAGCCAGTGAGAGAAAAATACTAGTTGGTACCGGAGATCGTAGTGAAAAAATCAGGACATATAATTTCCCTCAAGGTCGCATGACTGATCATAGAATAAAATTAACACAGCATAATCTAGATCAAATCATGGATGGTGATATAAAGTCCATTTGCGATGCTTTGTTAGCAGAAAATCAGCTTGCTATGCTTTCTAAACTTGAAGAAGAATAATTGTATATAAACCTTAAGAGCTTAAAAGAAGATGTATCCAACAGACTTCCTGAGTCTGATGATGCTTTCAATGGATTAATACATTTCCTTAAATATAAGCTTAATCTTGATATAAGAAAGTTATACATGAATGAGAATGTTCCAGTAGATAATTATGTAGTCAATCAAATAGAAAGTTTTTTTAAATTAAAAAAAGATAATATTCCAAATGACTACATTATTGGTTCTTCTTCATTCTATGGGAGAGAATTCTTTGTAGACAATAGAGTGCTAATACCAAGGCCTGAGACTGAGCTAATAGTAAATTATTTTATTGAAGAAAATGTTTCTGGCAACAAAGTAATTCTTGATGCGGGAACTGGCTCAGGTTGTATTGGTATTTCTTTGGCTTACATAGATAAAAATTTTGATATTTTCATATCAGATAAATTCATAGACCCTTTATCTGTAGCAGTTAGCAATATCAAAAAGCATAAGTGTCACAATATCACTCCAATTCAGATGAGTTGGGGATCAGCAATAAAAGAAAACTCCGTTGATTACATTGTTTGCAATCCGCCATATATTAAAAAGCATGATCCTCACCTAAATGATTTAAAACACGAGCCAATTACTGCACTCATTGCAGAAAAAAATGGACTCAATGACATAGACTCAATCTGCAAAGATGCTTACCACATTTTAAAAGACGGGGGCAAGATAGTTATGGAGCATGGATATGATCAAGCTGATAAAGTAAACAACATATTCTGCAATAACTTACTTAAACCTGAAAATACTATAACTGACTACCATGGTCATGTAAGAATAAGTATTGCTTCAAAATAATTGCTCTTTATCTTTTTCCTTATCTATCTATACTATATAAATATAAATATTTCATAATTTCATAGAGGGGGAAACATGAAAGGTAATATGCAATCATGGGGACCAAATGTAGCCCAGATCATTGAGCATGCTAGAGTAAATTCACCAAAAGTTGAGGTTGTTTCAAGACTTATATCTGGAGAAGTTCACAAAACAAACTATGCTGAGGTATGCATTAGATCAAGAAAGCTTGGCTCATCTTTGCTAAAAAAGGGTTACAAAGAAGGAGATGTTCTTGCAACTCTGGCCCTAAATTCATATAGACACCTTGAAGCATACTTTGGTGTATCAGGTATTGGCGCAATAATGCACACATTAAATTTTAGACTTCATCCTGAGCAGCTTGTATACGTAATTAACCATGCTGAGGACAAGGTTATATTTGTGGAGTCACCTTTTATTCCATTATTAGAAGCTATAAAGGATCAAATATCTAATGTTAAAGAATTTGTAGTTTTATGCGATAAAGATGAAGTTCCAAGTAGCTCACTTGAAAATGTAATTTCTTATGAAGAATTTATCGAAGAGGGCGATGAGAATTTTATATGGCCGCAGATTGATGAAGATGCTGCTTGTGGATTATGTTATACCTCTGGCACAACTGGAAATCCAAAAGGTGTCTTATATTCTCATAAATCTAATACACTGCATGCGCTTACTGCAATATCATCTTTAGATGTAAATTCTAGCGATGTCATCTTGATGGTTGTGCCAATGTTTCACGTAAATGCATGGAGCATACCTTTCTATGCACCACTGGTAGGATTAAAGATTGTAATGCCTGGAATGCAAATGGAAGGGAAGCCATTATATGATTTAATTGATTCAGAGAATGTAACATTTGCTTTTGGAGTTCCTACAGTTTGGATGGGTTTACTGGGTTACTGTAAGTCCGAAAATTTATTACTCAAATCAATCAAAAAGACTGTTATAGGTGGCTCAGCATTATCATTGTCTTTGCTTAAAGACTTACATGAAACTCATGATATTGATGTAATTCAGGGCTGGGGTATGACAGAAACTAGCCCATTAGGCACCACAAACCTAGTAACACCTGAAATGAAATCAATGCCAAAAGAAGAAATGTATAACCTGCAATTAAAGCAGGGAAGAGCATGTTATGGCGTAGAGTTAAAAATTGTTGATGATTCAGGAAATGACCTTCCTCATGATGGGGAGTCTCAAGGGCATCTATTAATCCGAGGGCCATGGGTCATTAAAAGGTATTTTAAAGCTGAAAAAGATGCAACAGATGCAAACGGATGGTTTGATACTGGGGATATTTCAACTATTGATGAAGACGGTTATATGACAATAGTTGATAGGGCAAAAGACGTTATTAAAACTGGCGGTGAGTGGATAAGCTCCATTGACTTAGAAAATGCTGCTGTTAGCCATCCAGATGTTGCAGAGGCTTGCGTGGTAGGGTTGCCTCATCCTAAGTGGGATGAAAGACCTCTTATGGTAATAGTTACAAATGGAAATTCTTTAACTAAAGACGATGTTATTGATTTTTTAACAGACAAAGTTGCCAAATGGTGGTTACCTGATGAGGTTGTATTTGTAGACGAACTTCCGCATGGAGCTACAGGAAAGCTATTAAAATATGAATTGAGAGATAAGTACGAAAACCTATATATGGAGAATTAATATGTTAAAAATAATCAAACCTTCAGAAATTGAATCTGTAATTGGAACGGAAACGGGTTTATCTGATTGGATCAAAATTGATCAAGAGCAAATTAATAAGTTTGCCGAAGCTACTCTCGATAATCAATTCATCCATGTTGATCCTGAACAGGCAAACCCAATATTTGGATCTACTATTGCACATGGATTTTTATCGCTTTCATTATGTGCAGGAATTCCATTTTCTCAAGGAATAGGCTTGGTAATTGAAGGAATGAAGATGGGTCTTAACTATGGTTTAGATAAAGTTAGATTTTTAAGTCCAGTTCCTGTTGATTCTGAGGTAAGGATAAGAATGGAATGTTTAGATATTACTGAAAAAAACCCAGGACAGTTTTTAGCAAAAACAAAAGTTACCATGGAAATTAAAGGAGTTGAAAAGCCTGCATATATTGCAGAAACCCTTTCTATGTACGTCCTCTAAACAAGCTTAGCTTAATAGCTTCTTTAGAATTTCATTGACACTCTTAGGGTTAGCTTTTCCTTGGGTTTCTTTCATAACCTGTCCTACAAAGAAACCAAATAGCTTGTCCTTACCGCCTTTATAGGCCGCAACTTGATTTGGATTATTATCAATAATGCTTTGAGCAATTTTTACAAGAATTGTTTCATCTTGAATTTGAACGAGACCTTTACTCTCAATAATAGCGTCAACATCATCACCCGAGCTCCAAATTTCTTCTAATACAGATTTAGCAATTTTTCCTGATATCGTATTATCTGTAATCCTTTCTATTAATTTTGCAAAGTTTGAGGAGGATAGTTTTGATTCTTCAATATCAATGTTATCTTTATTAAGCAATGCACTCACATCTCCAACCAGCCATTTAGCAACTAATTTAGAATCATTAGTTTTTTCACAAGCTTCTTCAAATATATTAGCCATTGTTTTTGATGCAGCAATAATTCTTGCCTCTGATTCATCTAGATTGATTTGAGTTACATATCTTTTAATTTTTTGTTCAGGTAGCTCTGGTAAGTTGCTTTTTATTTCATTAAGCTCATCATCTGATATAACGACTGGCAATAGGTCCGGGCACGGGAAATATCTATAGTCATTTGCTTCTTCTTTAGATCTCATAGATCTAGTTTCATTTTTTACACTGTCATATAGTCTTGTTTCTTGAACAACAGAATTTCCAGCTTCTATTACTTTAATCTGTCTTGCAATCTCGTGGTTTATAGCCTTTTCAATAAACTTAAATGAATTGATATTTTTTATTTCAGCTCTGGTACCAAGTTCTGTGTCACCTTCTTTTCTTACAGAGACATTTACATCACATCTCATGGAGCCCTGTGCCATATTTCCATCGCATATATCAAGGAAAGTAACGATTTGTCTTATTGCTTTGAAATATGCTACTGCTTCTTTAGCATTAGATATCTCAGGTTCTGAAACTATTTCAAGAAGGGGTGTCCCCGCTCTATTAAGATCAACACCAGTTTCTCCTTCAAAAAGATCATGGATCGACTTGCCTGCATCTTCTTCAAGGTGAGCCCTTGTAATGTTAATAATTTTTTCACCATCTTCAGTTTCAATTTTTATTGTGCCTTTACCAACAATAGGCATTGCCATCTGGGTAATCTGATACCCTTTAGGTAAATCGGGATAAAAATAATTTTTTCTATCAAATGATGAAGTTTGATTGATTTCTGCATTTGTAGCGAGACCAAATCTAATAGCTTTATGGAATGCATCTCTGTTAGCAACAGGCAATACACCTGGCAAACCCATATCAATTAAATCTACGTGCGTATTTGGTTCTGCACCAAAGCCAGTTGAGCCTCCAGAAAAAAGCTTAGACTTTGTAGATAGTTGCACGTGTATTTCAAGACCAATCACAGTTTCCCAAGTCATGATATGTCCTCACTTGGTGTTTTTAAATGCCAGTCAGATAACTTTTGGAAGTTATGCGCAACTTGAAGAATTTTTTGCTCATCTAAATAATTACCTATTAGTTGCAAGCCAATAGGTTTTGATTCAATCATTCCATTAGGTATAGATAGGGCTGGCAAGCCTGCTAAGTTTGCAGGAATTGTAAATAAATCCTCAAGGTACATTTGAATTGGATCACTACCTTTTGACCCAGCCTCAAATGCAGCGCCTCTAGTTGTTGGTGACATAATCACATCAACTTTCTTAAAAGCACTATCAAAGTCATTTTTGATAAGTCTTCGTACTTGTTGGGCTTTTTTATAATAGGCGTCATAAAAACCTGCTGATAAAACATATGAACCAATCAGGATTCTCCGTTTAACTTCATCTCCGAAGCCTTCAGATCTTGTATGAATATACAACTCTTCTAAATTTGATGCTAACTCTGATCTTTTCCCAAACTTAACCCCATCAAATCTTGATAAATTTGATGAGCATTCTGCTGGAGCAACAACATAATATGTTGGAACAGATAAAGATATATTAGGTAAAGATACCTCAACAAATTCAGCCCCCATGGATTCGTATTGCTTAATAGATTCTTCAAAAACCTTAACAACATCATTATCTAATTTTGATAAATCAAATTCTTTTACAATTCCGATTTTGGTCCCTTTTATAGAATCGTTAATAGTGGAGGTAAAGTCAGGTATATTTTCATCTAATGAAGTTGTATCCTTTGGGTCATGTGAACACATGTGATTAAGCATTATTGCGCAATCTTCAGCAGTTCTTGCCATTGGTCCTGCCTGATCAAGGCTTGAGGCAAAAGCAATCATCCCCCATCTTGATATTCTTCCATAGGTTGGCTTTAAACCAGAAATACCGCATAAAGAAGCCGGTTGCCTGATAGAGCCACCAGTATCAGTACCTGTCGCTGCAGGAACAATACCAGCAGCAACTGCCGCAGCTGATCCTCCTGAACTTCCTCCCGGAACTAAGTTATGTCCCCATGGGTTTAGTACATTACCAAAGTAACTAGTTTCATTTGAAGATCCCATAGCAAATTCATCCATATTCGTTTTACCAACAGAAATACAGCCTGCTTTTTCAAGGTTTTCTATTACTGTTGCAGAATAAGGAGGGATAAAACTTGATAACATATTTGATCCGCAAGTTGTTCTTAAATCTTTAGTGCAAAATAGATCTTTTTGAGCAATTGGGATTCCATTCAATATAGAAGGAGACTCTTTATTTATGTTTTCTGCTTTTAAAATTGCATTTTCTTTATTTAAAGTAACAAAGGAATTTAAATTTTTATTTTCTTCAATCAAAGAAAATGTTTCTTGAATTAGCTCAGGATGAGAAATATCGTTATTTTTAAGCATTTCGCTTAATTCTTTGATAGTTTTATAACGAATACTCATTCTACAACTCTTGGCACTAGGAAATAGTCTTCATTTGATTTTGGCGCTCTTTCTAAAAATTCTTCTTTTCTGTTTTCAGCAGTAACAGCATCAGCCCTAGTTTTGGCTACTTTTTCAAGGGGGCTGGTTAATGGTTCTATATCATTAACATCAGTATCATTAAGTTGATCAACAAATTTGATTATATTTTCAAGATCTGAGGTGATTTTATCTTGATTATCTTCGTCTAATTTTAATCTTGATAGGTAAGATATAGTTGAAACTGTTTTCTTGTCCATATATAGGATATTATATTATTTAGATGCTGAATATTAACTCAACTAGAGTATTATTAACATTATTTTTTTAAGGAAAAACGTGGATTTCAATATTTTTAAAACTATAAGAGGGTACTTCTCTAACGATCTTTCTATAGATCTGGGAACCGCTAACACATTAATATACACAAAAGATGTTGGAATAGTTTTAAATGAACCTTCTGTAGTTGCAATTAGAGAATCAAGAGGTCAAAAAACTGTTGTTGCCGTTGGGACAGAAGCAAAAAAAATGCTTGGAAGAACTCCAGGAAATATAAAAGCTATTCGACCCTTATCTGAGGGTGTTATTGCTGACTTCCAAGTTACTGAGAAAATGTTACAACATTTCATTGCAAAGGTTCATGAACAAAGATTTATCAAGCCTAGCCCAAGAGTTTTGGTATGTGTTCCGTGCAGATCAACTCAAGTTGAAAGACGTGCTATCAGGGAGTCAGTCTTGGGAGCAGGTGCTAGGGACGTAAAGCTTATTGAAGAGCCAATGGCTGCTGCAATAGGTGCTGGGTTGCCTGTAGAAGAGGCAAGTGGAAATATGGTTGTAGATATTGGTGGGGGAACATCTGAAATTGCAATCTTATCTTTGAATGGTGTTGTTTATGCTGAATCTGTAAAAATAGGCGGAGATAAAATGGACGAGTCTATCACCTCATGGATTAGAAGAAATTACGGGTGTGTTATTGGTGAATCTACATCTGAAAAAATTAAATATACTATCGGTTGCGCAACTCCTGAATCCGAAAAAAAAGAAATGTCTATTACAGGAAGAAATTTAGCAGAGGGTATTCCTGAAACATTTACAGTTAATAGCGAGCAAGCCTTTGATGCAATGAAAGATCCTTTATATGGAATTGTTAGAGCTATAAGAAATGCGCTTGAACTATCACCTCCAGAACTTGCAGCTGATATTGCTGAAAGAGGAATTGTTCTGACAGGTGGCGGCGCTCTAATGAGAGATTTAGATAAGCTTATCGCAAATTCAACTGGGATACCTGTAATAGTTGCTGAAGATCCGCTAACCTGTGTTGCTAGGGGGGGAGGTCAGGCTCTAGAAATAATGGATAAATATAATATAGATCTTCTTTCATCAGAATAATTAGATGGCGATGAATACGCCTAATACTTCAATTTTTTCATACGCTATTTATATTTTTATAGCTTCATTTTTCATTTATCTTGATTTTGAATTTAATACATTTTCAAAGCCAAAAAATTTTTATAATTCAACCATATTAACTTCAAAATTTATTGTTACTGATTACTTTTTAGATCCCTTAATATCCATACCAAGTAATCTAAAATCAAAATCAATTTTAAAAAAAGAAAATAATGAACTAAGAGATCAACTTAATAAGGAATACATTTCAAAATTTATTATTTCTAATAACGAAGGGTTTTTTCTAGAGGAAGACCAACTAGAGAACTTTATCGAAAAAGAAGATAGCCTAAATAAAGCAATATTTTCGAAATTAGTAAATTTTGATTCTCAAAATTATTTCTGTTGCGATGATCATAAAATGTCAATCAGGACTATTTCAAAACCAGAAGATAATCTTATTCAGCGCCCCGTGATAAGTGAAAGCGGCATACTTGGCCAAGTCATAAGCGACTTAAATAACATACAAGAGGTAATGCTTCTATCCAATTCGAGACATTACATTCCAATAGTCTCAAAAGACTTTTATTGTAATGCCAAAGGATCTGGAAAACCTTTAATCGTGACTTGCTTATATAGCAAACTTATTTGGGAAGATCCTCTTGAGGTGGGACAAGACTTTTACTCATCCGGCTTAGGAGGTATTTTCCCCGTAGGAATTCATTTAGGCAAAGTTATAGAAATTAGAGAGCTTAATGAGATTCAAAGAGAAGTGAGATTTAAACTTCATGCAAATCCACTTGAGCACAACTTTTTTGCAATCATGGTGAGTCAGTGAACCAAGAGAGCCTAACAAAAATTTTATTTTATATAGTTATTGGGATAAACCTAGAGGCATACATAAACACCTTTCTTGTTAATTTCTTAATTATTATTCCCTTATCATTCTTAATATACTCATACTTTGTATACAAAAGTAATATTGCATTCTCAGCAACAGCTTCCTTTTTTATTGGTATTTTTGTTGACTTAATAAGTGGAACTTATATTGGTCTAAATGCATTAGTTTATTTAATTACTACTTACATCATAAATAGTTATAAATATGTATTCAGATTGTTTTCATATCTACAGATTTCAATATTTTTTGGAATAATAGCAACGGTTTATATCGGGCTTACTCATTTATTTATTAATATAAGTAATTATTCTTATCTGATACTTTTTGTATCATTCGCAACTAACTCGATTTTAAGTTTTATACTTTCAGTAATAAGGGTTTATAGACCTATTTTTTTTAGAAATAGGAGACTTTAGAAGATGAGCATTATAAAAAGGATATCTTTAAAAATATTCTTAACAATTTCTATTTTTTTATCATTTATAGCAATATTGTTAATAACTATTTCAGTTCTTTTAACATCAAAGCCACAAACAGGATTATTAATTGTAGATAAGCTTTTTATTGATTCTTATGAGATTTCATCTGAATTTATTCAAATTGATAATTTATTTACCACCCCAAGCATTTTTGCAAAAAATATTTCTATTTCAAGTGATGCTCAGCAGATAAAAATAGAAGAAATCGCAGTTAAGTTTGATTTATTCAATCTTATATTAAATAAAAATTTATTTTTTAAGAGATTTCATCTCGTTGGCTATGAAGCTATTAATTTAAGAGATAGTGATGGACTAAAATCAAATGACTATGAATACTCATTAATAAATGGCCATGATCTTAAAATAAAAACAAATCAACTTAATTTAATCTCCTCTAAATTTTCAATAGAGTCTCTTGATGGCAATAATTCAATTCAACTAAACAATGGAAATATTAATGATATTAACTTCTCCAAACTTGATGTATTGATCAACAAAAATAATAAAATTTTTTATAAAGGTACGCATAATTTATTTGCTGAAGACTTAGATAAACTTGGAATAATAAAGAGCTCAGATTTTAAGTATGCTGATATAAAAACGAGCATTTTAAGCAGAGGCTCAATTGATCCATCTGATCCAGTTAAAAATAAGACATTTTATAAAATAGATATTTTTAATTCTAACTTAACATTTAATTCTGGGTATTTAGTTAGTGCTATAAATTCAAGTCTATACTCGGATCTGAATGGTGGTTTATACGGTTCTTTTTCATCCAGCTTACCATTACAGGATGCAATTCAAGATATTAATGGCTCTGTCTTGTATATAAGAAATAAAGGTCTTGAGTTAATTTCTTCTTTTAGCATTGATATGGAAAAGTTAATCAATCCTAATCCATATTTTAGCCTCTCTGGAAAAGAGTCGTTTGAAACAAGCTTTAAAATTACACCTGATCAGAAATTAACATTAACTTTAAATACTGATCTTCAAGAAACTTATATATTTTCAACAATAGATGAAATCTCCAAGCCTATAGGAAAGCCTTTATTAACATCAATCAAGATTCCGAGTCTTGTAGACCCGACTTATGAGATTTCTAATGAATTATTCGAAGCATACATAGGCCATGCTGGAGAAGAGGGGTATTTTATCTTTGGTGATTATGGAAGAAATGTTAAAGAAAAAGATGGGTTTCACATATATCTAGATCTTGATCTTTTTGATTTTTCGTCTGTCAGGTTTGATGCAACTGCAGAAGGTGAATCTTTTGTTAAGACCATTTCATTGCAAGCAAAAGAATTTAAAATGCTTAATAACTCTTTTGCTGATCAATTTATTAACTTAAATTTTAAAAAAAGTGGATTATTTGGCAATTTTAAAGGCAGTGATTTAAATGGTGAGCTAATTGTTGATAATACTGGTTTCTCTAAGGTAATCCTTAATAAAACAACCATAGAAAATTTAAATTTTATTTCACGAACTAGTCAAGTTACATCTAACATTAATGACTCATCACTTATCAATATGCGAATACAAGGAAGCGAAATATTAATTGCTGGAGAAGACTTTGAAAGTATAGATTTCTATGTATTAAGAAATAAAAACTTGATAACCATAGAAGATATAAATATCACAAGCGATTACATTAACATTTATCCACTTGATTCAGGAGAAAATGCATTTGTTAGTTATTCAACTTCAGATGACCTATATAAAATTAAAGGTTCTTTTGAAATAGATGGAAGCTCAAAATTTATAAAAGATTCGCTTAATTATGATTTTGACTTCTTAAACACAGAGCTTAGTATTCAATGGAATAGTATCGAAGATCTTATCAATCTCGAAGGCAAAGTTAAATTCTTAACAAAAGATTTCACCGTAGAAAATGATATTTCTAGCTCTGCTTTTTTAAATGCATTAAAAATTCTTAATTTAGATGCAATTATAAAAAATATAGACTCAAATAGGTCATCATCTAGAGACTCCTTATTTTTAACTAGAGCTTCTGGGGACATTATTTTTAGCACTAAAAGAGGTTTAATATCAAATCCAATCTCTATAGAAACTGATGAAGCTAAGATGCTTTGGGTGGGGGAAATAGTAAAAAATAATGATGGATACCTTAGTGATTTGAATCTAGATATGTCTATGCGGATAAAAGTTTCTGAAAATCTTCCTTGGTATGCTGCAATACTTGGAGGAATACCTGCAGTAGCTGGAACTCTTGTATTTCAAGATTTATTTGAGGAGAACATCGATGCAGCTTCATCAATAGCTTTTAAGATAGATGGCACTATCGAAGACCCTGTTTTAAAAAGATTAAATTAAGAAAATTGTTGCCAAACCTAAGAAAGATAGAAACCCAATAACATCAGTTACAGTTGTAACAACAACAGATCCAGCAATTGCTGGGTCTTGATTAAGTTTTCTTAATACTAGTGGAACAATTACGCCTGCAAAAACAGAGCTTATTAAATTTATTATCAAGGCACAGGATATTAATATAGAAATGAGAGAGTTTTGAAACCATATATATGTCACAAAACCAACTAATATTGAAAGAACTATTCCATTTAAAATCGAAACAGCAAGTTCTCTTTTAAAGAGCCATTTTATATTTGTATCATTTATTTGCTCAAGAGTTAGTCCTCTTAAAACTATTGTTAGAGTTTGAGTGGCCGCAACCCCACCCATGCTTGCAACTATGGGCATCAATACGGCTAGATATACAACTTTATCCAAGGTATCTTGAAATATATTTATAGACATGGATGCAATAAAAGCTGTTAAAAGGTTCATGCTTAGCCAAAATACCCTACTTTTTGCAGCTCTTCCTGGAGGTGCAAAAGTATCTTCTGCAACACCAGCCATGCCTAAAAAGTTTTGATCTGCATCCTCCAAAATTACATCAACAACATCATCAATAGTTATTCTTCCAAGAAGCTCTCCATTGTTATTAACAACTGCGGCTGATATGAGATTATTTCTTTCAAAGATGGTTGCAACATCTCTGTCTGATTCTGTTACAAGTATTGGATCTGCTTTAGGTGAAATTAAATTTTCAATCCTTTCAGATACCTCTGAGGTAATTATTTTATTTATTAAAATCTCCCCAAGATATTTATCATCCTTGGATACAACAAAAATTTTATCAGTATTTTCAGGTAATTCTTTTTGCTCTCTAAGATACCTAGTAACTACCTCAACAGTATGATCGGGTCTAACACTTAAGACATCAGTATTTAATAATCCCCCAGCGGTATCATCAGGGTAAACTAACCCTTCTTCAATTCTATTTCTGTCTCTCAAAGACATTTTTGAAAGTATGGATTGCATCCTCTCTTCTGGGAGGTTCTGAAGAATATCTACAACTTCGTCTAACTCGAGCTCTTTAACAGCCTCTGATAATTCTTCATTTGAAATGCCTGAGATCAAGTCCTGCTGAATTTCTTCTCCGACATCAGCTAAAACATCGCCTTCTTCACTAGTTTCAAGCAGAGAAAATAATAACTTTCTTTGATCTGGTGGAGAAGATTCTAGTACATGCGCTATTTCAGAATGAGGCATGTCCTTTAAGATTGTTTTTATTTGATTTAATGAAAGCTCTTTATCTTTTATATCTAGTATTTTTTGAAGATTATTAAGATCAATTGAACTCATATATCAAGTTTAACCTATTAAGTTTAAAGTTTATCTATTTCTTGAAGAGGGTATGTTTAATTGTTTTCTGTATTTAGTAATTGTTCTTCTTGCCAATCCAAATCCTCGCAAATTTAACATTTGAACAATTTTTTGATCGCTTAGGGGATTTTTTTCTTCATCAATAATTTTTTTTATTTGGTCCATAAGCTGGAGAGGAGTGACCATCCTGGTTTTAGAAACTGAAGATGCAAGAAATGACTTAAGAGGTATTATTCCCTTTGGAGTATCAATATATTTTGATTTGATAATTCGAGATATGGTGGATGGGTGAACGCCAAGTTCATCTGATATATCTTTGTTTGTTAGTGGAGAAACTTTGAGTGGGTTATTCCCTAAAAAATCAATCTGCCTCTTACAAATCATCTCACCAACCTTTAACACAGTTTCATTTCTTCTTCTGATTGATGAAATTAACCATTTTGCTTCTTCAATATTTTTTGAAAGGTCTTCATTAGGATCTTTTTTAAGAGCTTTTTGAGTTTCTTTTACAAAATTCTCATCTAAAACTATTGATGGAAAGTTATCAGTCACAAACTGAGTTGAGATTTTATCATTTGACTCAAGTGTAATTTTTAAGTCTGGATATATGTAATTAGTTTCTTCATAATTTAAGCCAGGGCTTAAATCACAGTTTCTTATAACTTGGATTGTTTTTTTGACATCGCTCTCATCATAACCAGAATAAACTAGAGTGTTGAAACATTCATCCAAATCATCAGAAGAAATCTCATAGAGAATCTTATTAGCAATTTCTAATTCAATATCGCTTATGTTACTTTTTTTTATTTGAAGAAATATACACTCTTTAAAATCTCTAAATCCAACCCCGGATGGGGAAAGCTCATGAATTATATTAATCAAATTTTTCTCAATAGTTTTATATGCATACTTATAATCTAGGAATTCCTCAATTTCTGACAATCCATCAGCTAATCTTCCGGTCTCATCAATAGAATTCACAATTGATTCTGAAATCTCATAATCGCTTGTAGATAGATTTAAATCATTAATTTGATTCAACAAAGATGACTTAAGACTTTCAGACGCTGCAAAATCAAAATCAAAATCATCAATAGATGTTTGATTTGAAAGATCTGGTTCATAGTCATTCTTTTCTAAAAAAGGGTTTGTTTCAATCTCTCTCTCAATTTTTTGAACTAATTCAAATCTAGATAGATGCAACAACTCAATTGATTTACGTAATTGCGGGGTGATTGATATTTTTTGAGACTGTTTTTGTTCTTTGCTAAGAGAAATCGCCATAAGAATTAACTATACATCTTTCCGATATAAACTTTTTTTACAAGCTCATTTGTAATTAAATCTTCTTTTGTACCATTTGCTATTACTTTGCCTTGATTTATTACAATTGATTCAAAACATATATCTAAAGCTTCCCTCACATTATGGTCAGTTATAAGAATACCCACATCGCTTTGAGCAACTAGTTTTAATATCTTCTGAATTTCTTCAATTGCTATTGGATCAATGCCTGCAAATGGTTCATCTAAGAGAATAATTTTTGGATCAGCTGCAAGTGTTCTTGCAATCTCGACTTTTCTTCTCTGACCTCCAGATAATTGTCTTCCTTTAGATTTAAGAATATCTTGAAGGCCAAAATCTTCGATCGATTTATCCAAAAAGTCTTTAATTTTTTGCTCTGAATTGTAGGAAAGCTCTGCAAGACCAAGTAGATTTTCTTTCACTGTTAGATCAAGAAAAATAGATGGCTCTTGAGGTAAATATTTTATGCCTAATTTTGACCTCTCATGCATTGGAAGCTTCGTTAGATCTTCATTGCCAAGAAAAATCTTACCTTTATCAGATTTAATCAAACCAGCTATAGTATAAAATGTCGTAGTTTTACCAGCACCATTTGGACCAAGCAATCCGTATATATTTCCAGCACTAATTGAAAAACTAATATCATTTATGATTTTTTTATTATTTATGCTTTTAGAAATATTCTTAACTTTTAACATAATCAATTTGATTCTATAAAACCTGTGCTGGGACTAAATATTATTTTTTCAGATGAGATTGTCATATTCTCGTATTTCATTTTTGCATTTCCAACAAGATGAACCTTTTCGTTATTATAAAAAACGATCTTTGATGCACTGCCAAAGAAATCCTTTTTGTTATCAAGTGATTTTAATGAAGAAGGATTTCCGGTTATTTCAATAATTTTTGTATCATTATCATAAATAGCCATGTCTGCATTGATTAAGACTAACCCTGAATCAATAGATATATTTTCACTGAAAATTACTTTGTCATTATTAGCGATATTTACCTTGTCTGAATTTATAACCAAATCATCTGATTCACCTGCATAAAGAGAACTAACGACAAGTAATGATAAAATTTTTTTTATCATATAGTTATATTATCCTTGCCTGTATTAAATCATGCATTGATAGTATTCCAACTATTTCATCATCATTGCTTTCAACCGCAAGTACGAAAATTTTATTTTCTTCCATTAATTTTGCTGCATCTATTGCCAATTCATCACTACTTATTTTGATAAAGTTTTTTGTCATCACTTCTTCAATATATGTTGTATCTATATTAATAGAATTGTTTATACATCTTCTTAAATCACCATCTGAGAATATGCCAATTATATTATTGCCACTATTAACCAAAGTTACACCAAGCTTTTTTTCAGACATTTCTAAGAGAGCATTAGTTAAAAGAGTGCCTTTGGAAACTTTTGGTAATTCATCTCCTTTATGCATCAAATCAGAAACTCGAGTTATAAGCTTTCTTCCCAATTTGCCAGCTGGATGCGAGCTTGCAAAATCATCTTTGGTAAAACCCTTTGCTTCTAGCAAAGCAATTGCAAGAGCATCTCCAAATGCTAAGGCAGCTGTTGTGGATGATGTTGGGGCAAGATCTAGTGGACAGGCTTCCTCTGACTTTATAACTATGGCTATATCAGAACCTTTTGCCATTGTGGACATTTGATTGCTTGATATGGAAGCAATTAATTTAGATAGTCTTTTAATCGAAGGCATAATATTGATTATTTCATCAGTTTCTCCAGAATTTGAGATCAATATAACTATATCTTCCTTGTCAATAAGACCCATATCTCCATGAGCTGCTTCTGTTGGGTGAATGAATACTGATTTTGTTCCTGTGCTTGATAAGGTTGCTGCTATTTTTTGTCCAATATGGCCAGATTTTCCAATACCCATAATGACTAACTTACCTTTACTTTCTAGCGCACTAAGACAAAGTTTCTCAAAATTTGAATCAAGTTGATTGGACAAATCAGAGACAGCTTTCGCTTCTATTTGAAATGTATTTTTTGCTGATTGCAAAAAGTTATATTTTTTCATAAGGCCGCATTTTAATTTTATCAACTGTTATAATAAATCAATGTTGTCCAATCATAAAAATTATTTCTTCTCAATTTTTATTGCGCTCTGTTCTTTTGTTGCAAAAGCTGAGGAAAATCCATATATCTATATTGATAAAAATGCTCAATTAATGGTTGAAACTCTCAAAAACAACAAGCAATTGTTTACTGATGATAGAGATTTATTTGAAGATAAAATTAAAGAAATCTTTGAGCCAATGATTGATTTTAGGCTTATAGCAGCATCTGTGATGGGTAAAAAATATTATTTTAAAGCAACAAAAGATGAGAGAGCTGAGTTTATTGAAATTTTTAAAGACTCTCTTCTTGATACCTATGCTGAAACATTAGCTCAGTGGGAAGATCAAGTCATAGAAACTATTTTTGTTGAATATGATAGTGAAAAAACTCTTAAAAGCATAGAAGTTAAACAAGAACTGAATACAGGTGATAGCATTTATCCTATACTTTACAAACTTAGAAAAACAGAAAATGGCTGGGCTATTATTAATATAATAATTAATGGAGTTAATCTAGGTCTTACGTTTAGAAATCAATTCAGAGCTCTTGCTGATGAGCATGATGAGAATGTTACATTGACTATTAAGAATTGGGTTTCTGATGCAGGGAATGCCGGAATAGATGGATAAAGATATTTTAAAAAAAATAATTATTGATGAAATTCAAGATGCTGAAGTTGCTTTTGTTGGGGATGATTGCAATCTAAAGCTATCAGTTACTTCAAATCAATTTTCAGGAGTGCCAATCATTCAGCAACATCGAATGATCTTAAATCTATTAAAAGACAATTTTGAATCTGGCGAGCTTCATGCTCTCAGTTTAGAAACACATTCAAAAGGATAATGGAAAAATTACTAATCAGAGGAGGCAATAAGCTCTCAGGAAAAATAAATTGTAGTGGTGCAAAGAATGCGGCATTACCAATGATTGCAGCAACAATTTTATCTGATGAAGACATTACTCTAAAGAATTTACCTTACCTTCAAGATATAACAACTATGTTTGAGTTATTAGGCTCAATGGGAGCAAACATAACTTTAGATGAGAGCATGAACTTTATTATTTCATCAACAGATATTCATGATACTGAAGCTAGGTACGAATTAGTAAAAACTATGCGAGCTTCTATTTTAGTATTAGGCCCTTTGGTTGCAAAATTTGGAAAAGCTAAAATTGCCTTACCAGGGGGATGTGCTATTGGGTCAAGGCCAGTGAATTTTCATCTGGACGCATTAGAACAATTAGGCGCATCAATAAATCTAGAGAACGGATATATAGAAGCGACTGCCGGACGATTAAAAGGTGCAAACATTAAATTTGAAGGAGTTACTGTTACCGGCACTGAAAACATAATGATGGCAGCTTCATTGGCGGAGGGCCAAACAAGACTTACTAATGTTGCAATGGAGCCTGAGATCGAAGATTTAGCAGATTTATTAAATGCTATGGGAGCAGACATAACTGGTGCTGGTACAAATGAGATTATTATAAATGGTGTGGAGCGCTTGAATGGAACATCATATGACATACCTGCTGATAGAATTGAAGCAGGCACATATTTGGTAGCAGCCGCTGTTACTCAGGGAGATGTTGAGATAACTGGGATTTCAGCAGATAGATTGACAAGTGTAATAAATAGGTTGCGTGATACAGGTGCAAAAATTAAAACATCTGAAGATTCAATATCCCTTGAAATGGATAATAGACCTATACCAGTCGATATTACAACGGCTCCATTTCCAGGCTTTCCAACTGATATGCAAGCACAATTTTCAGTATTAAATGCTATAGCTGAAGGTAGATCTATTATAAATGAAACAGTATTTGAGAATAGGTTTATGCATGTTCAAGAGCTGAATAGGATGGGTTGTGACATCCTTGTGTCTGGGAATACTGCTAATATTACAGGCGTCAATGAACTTTCAGGAGCACCTGTTATGGCAACAGACTTAAGAGCATCAGCAAGTCTTATATTGGCTGGATTATGCGCTGAGGGTGAAACTGTTGTTGATAGAATTTATCATATTGACAGAGGATATGAGAGGATAGAAGAAAAATTGAATTATTTAGGTGCTAACATTACGAGATTGCCAAACTAATTTATCTAGCTTTTACTTCAATATCGACAGCCACTAATTTTTTACCATCAAAATATTTTATATTTATAAAGTCACCTGGAGATGCCATTTTTATAGATTGGGTTAAGTTTTTCCAAGATGCTTGCAGGCCATTAACCTCAACAATATGATGATCAGATCGAAGACCCTTCTGATAAATACCTTTATTTTCTTCTATCTCTAAAATTTTTAGAGATTTATACATATTATTGCCTATCAATAATTGTGATGATGTCACACGAAAATTCCCAATCCAGGCTTTTCTAACTTTCCCAAATTTTATTATTTCAGAAGCAATTTGAACAATTTTTTCTGAAGGTATTGCAAAACCAAGCCCCTGATATGCTCCAGTCTTAGAATAAATTTTAGTATTAATTCCAATCAAGTTACCTTCTGTATTTATCAGAGCTCCTCCAGAATTACCTGGATTTATGGCAGCATCAGTTTGTATGAGGTTGAGATAGGGGTTTCCATATTCTCTTCCTGTAGCGCTTATTATTCCGCTTGTAACTGAAATTCCTATTCCGTAAGGGTTTCCAATTGCAAGAACCTCATCACCTACTCGAAGATTATCACTACTCCCAATTGAAATTGGCTCCAAATCTAATTGAGTGTCAATTTTTAAAATAGCTATATCAGAATTTTTATCAAAACCTATAACATTTGCATTTATTTCATAATCATCAATCTTAATGATTATATTTCTAGCATTATTGATTACATGATAATTTGTTACTATATAGCCGTCTTTTGAGAATATTACACCAGAGCCTAAAGTATTTGGTGAGGGTCTTAATTGTGAGTTATTGTATCCCCACAAACTCACTACTGAAGGTGTAGCTTTTTTTGATGCGTTTACGAATTTACTGTTTCCATTGATTGTAAATACAAACAAACCTATTATTAAGATCGCTAAAAGAAATAAAGATAGATAATTTTTCATAATTTATAATGCTAGTTGACAAAAATATCATTGATGCCTTGAAAAACCAAGGTATTGAACCAGATATTCCACAGCTTGATTTTATTCATGAAGCTATAAAAATTCAGCCGACAAAAAAAAATTTGCTTTCACGTCTAGTTATACCAAAAAGGGCGCCCTCAACAAGTGGCATATATTTGTGGGGTAAAGTTGGAAGAGGAAAGACGGTTATTTTAAGAAGTATATATAAGCAATTGAATTTAAGAAAAGCTGAGTTTCATTATCTTGATTTCATGCGATTAATTCATTCAAAACTAAAAGAATACAAAGGTTCAAAGAATCCACTAGATAAGGTTAATAATTATTTTTACTCAAAATATGATGTTCTATTAATTGATGAGTTTCAGGTTGAAGATGTTGCTGACGCCATGATCCTTTCTAACATTATCAAAGCATTTATAAATAATGGTATTTATTTGTTTCTATCATCAAACGCCCATCCCAATGAATTGTATAAGAATGGACTTCAAAGAGAAAAATTCATAGAAGTTATGAAGTTCTTACAGGAAAGAGTTGAAGTTTTTGAGCTTGAAGGCGAGCATGATTATAGGTTAAAAAATATCTATGAAATAACCAAAGAGGGCCATGATTCTGACTCTGATAAACAGATAAGGTCAATAATAAAACTTAATTTTAATATAGAAGAAAATCTTAATACTTTTTTTGAAGTAAATGAGAGAAGTTTTGAATGTATTGCAGAAAATCATGATTTTTTATGGGTTTCTTTTAAAAACTATTTTAGCCAACCAACTGGGGCAAATGATTTTGAAGAAATATGTAATAAATATAAGTGGATATTTATAAATGACTTTTCAATTCTTGATGATTCTAATTCTGATCTGATTAGACGTTTTATAGCTTTTATAGATATTGCTTATTTGAATAAAGTTAATATCAGTTTTTTTTATGAGGGGATAAGGCCTGAAGATATATATGAGGGTGAGACGATGTCGCTGCTTTGGGAGAGGTGTGAAAGTAGATTAATAGAAATGGGAACTAATGAGTATTTAACAAATAAAAAAAATTAATTTAAATGCATTAAATTATTGCTAATTTTGCCCTTAAACATTAATATTCGCATCTTATTATTATTTGTATATGAAAACATTCGCACTAAAAAAAGAAGAAGTCCAAAGACAATGGTATGTCATAGATGCATCAGACAAAGTTTTGGGCAGATTAGCAACCAAAGTAGCTGATAGAATCAGAGGAAAAGATAAGCCTACTTTTACTCCTCATACTGATGGTGGCGACTATGTTATCGTCATTAACGCAGAAAATATAAAAGTAACTGGCAATAAATTTAACGATAAAAAATATTACAAACATTCTTTATATCCAGGCGGGTTAAAAACTAAAACTTTTAGAGAAGTTATGGAAAAAAATCCTGAAAGAATTATTGAGGATGCAGTTAAAGGAATGCTTCCAAAAAACAAACTAGGCAAATCTATGATCAAAAAATTAAAAGTTTTTTCTGGATCAGAGCATAGCCATGAATCACAACAACCTATAGAGTGGAATCCAACAATATGACATCTGAAGTTCATTACGCAACAGGAAGAAGAAAAACATCATCAGCAAGAGTTTATTTAACCAAAGGTAATGGTGAGATAAGTGTTAATGATAGAGCGCTCGACGTATATTTTGGAAGAAAGGTTGCACAAATGTTGGTTTTACAACCACTTGAGCTTACTAATTTATCCGAAAAGGTTAACTTAAACATTAAAGTTCAGGGCGGCGGAAACTTTGGGCAAGCTGGTGCTATTAGGCATGGCATTTCAAGAGCTTTAATATCATTTGATGAAGAGCTAAGAGGGCAGCTTAAAAAAGCTGGCCTGCTTACTAGAGACTCAAGAAGAGTCGAAAGGAAGAAGCCTGGTCTTGCAAAAGCAAGAAAGAGCAAACAGTTTTCAAAACGATAATATTTTATTAAGTTTACCAAGATTATTAATGTTATAATCTCGGCGTTTTTAATATTTAAATCACATAGCTACCCACAAGCTTATGCAAGAAAAAGACAAGACAAGAAGAAAAGTTTTAATAGGGCTTACTAGTGCAGTAGGTCTATCAGGAATCCCATTTGCTGCAACACCATTTATTGCTGCATGGAACCCAAGCGCAAAAGCAAAAGCATCAGGTGCCTCAGTAAAAATAGACGTATCTAAAATGAGGTATGGGCAGCAAATTCAAGTTGCATGGAGAAAACAACCTGTGTTTGTTGTGAGACATACTAAAGAAAGTTTAGGGAACCTTGGGTTATCAGTTCCAAAATTGGCTGATCCAAATTCTGACGCAATTGAAGAACCTTACAAAAATTTATCACCAACTAGAAGCCAAAGCGACGAATACTCTGTTCTCACAGGTGTTTGTACCCATCTTGGCTGTTCACCGAAGTATTACCCTGAAGTAGAGCCAAAAGCTTGGGATGCGTCATGGTCTGGAGGTTTCTTTTGTCCCTGCCATGGATCAATGTTTGATATGGTTGGACGAGTCTATAAAGGCGTCCCAGCCCCAACTAATTTAATCGTACCTCCTCATTTCTTTGATGGAGATATTTTGACAATAGGTGAAGACAAAGGAGTTGCATAAATGAATCAAATCTTTTCAAATATTTTTAACTGGGTAAATCATAGATTACCAATCGTTAATACTTTTGAAAGACATTTATCAAAACACCCTGTTCCTAAAAAAGTTAATTTTTGGTATCTGTTTGGTGCTCTTGCCTCAGTTGTATTAATTATTCAAATTGTTTCAGGTATATGGCTAATCATGCCATACGAGAATACAGAAGAAGGAGCATTTGCTTCAATTGAATACATAATGCGAGATGTTGATTATGGTTGGGTCATAAGATACATGCATACCACAGGTGCCTCTTTATTTTTTGCTGTAGTTTATCTGCACATGTTTAGAGGTTTACTATATGGATCCTACCAAAAACCAAGAGAGTTGGTGTGGATATTTGGTTGTACCATTTACCTAGCTATGATGGCTGAAGGCTTTTTGGGATATGTTTTACCTTATGGTCAAATGTCTTATTGGGGAGCTCAAGTTATTATTTCCCTATTTGGTGCCATACCTTACGTTGGAGAATCATTAGAGCTATGGGTTAGAGGTGATTACTATATATCTGGTATAACCGTCTCAAGATTTTTCGCTCTTCATGTTGTTGCACTGCCTTTGGTACTAATAGCTCTTGTTTTTCTTCATCTAGTTGCGTTACATGAGGTCGGGGCAGGTAATCCAGAAGGAGTTGATATCGAAGAGCATTTGGACGACGATGGAATACCTTTAGATAGTGTCCCATTTTTCCCGTATAAAGTTTTAAATGCGCTCGTTGGCATTGGAGTCTTTATGACTGTATTTGCAATAATTATGTTCTTTTTCCCAGAGGGCGGAGGCTACTTTATTGAAATGGCCAATTTTGAAGAAGCCAATCCTCTTGTAACCCCAGAGCATATTGCGCCTGTTTGGTACTATGCTCCATACTACACAATGCTTAGAGCTGTTCCAGATCCTTTGGGTGGACTCATAGTAATGGGCTCTGCTGTTGCCATATTTTTTGTTGTTCCATGGTTAGATAGGAGCAAAGTTGCCTCAATAAGATATAAAGGTATATATAGCAAGATTGCATTAGCGATGTTTGCAATTAGTTTTATAACACTTGGTTATCTTGGAACTGTCGGCGTTACTGAGGTAAGAAAGATAGTAAGTTTAATCTGTACAGTTTTATATTTTGCATATTTTCTTTTGATGCCAATTTACACAAAATTCGAAACCACAAAAGAGGTACCAAATCGTCTATGAACAAGAAACTCAAGTTTTTTTCATGCATCGTATTTTTAACAATATTTACTATAAATATAGATGCTGCTGAAGGCGGTCCTTGTAAGGATTACGGAGACTGTGATGAGTTTAATTATTCATTAAATGATATTGAGTCTCTTCAAAGAGGTGCATCAACCTACTTAAACTATTGCTATGGCTGTCATTCACTACAGTACTCAAGATGGGGTAGGGTAGCAACTGATCTAAAAATTCCTGAAGAACTTTTCTTTGATAACTTGGTTTTTGATAATACCATTAAAGCTGGAGACCTTATGAAAGGAGCTATGTCTAAAGATGATTCTGCAGACTGGTTCGGAGTAGCGCCACCAGACCTTACACTTGTCACTAGATCTAAAGGTGATGATTGGGTATATACATACCTTAGAGCATATTATGAAGATTCATCCAAGCAATATGGAGTCAATAATTTAGTTTATCCTGGGACAGCAATGCCAAATGTCTTGGTTGATCTTCAGGGTAGTCAAAAGTTAGTTTGTAAGGATGTTCCCGTTATTGGAAAAAATGGCGGTGAGAAAAGAGATGAAGCAGGAAATACAATCACTAAAGAAAAATGTGGTTATTTAAAAGTAGCTGAAGGTGAAGGGTCTTTATCAAAGGATGAGTTTGATAATCTTATCTATGATCTAACCAACTTTTTAGTTTATGTTGGTGAGCCTGCAAAAGCTGAGCGAGAAAGAATTGGATGGTATGTTATATTTTTCTTTGTGATTTTTACAGCACTATCATCTCTTTTATATAGAGAGTACCAAAAGGACTATCACTAGAAGTAAATTAGGGGAAAATTATGATTTTATATTCAGATAGAGATGATCACTATAGCCAAAGGGTAAGAATAGTTCTTGCTGAAAAAGATATTACAGCAGAAATTAGAGAGTCTGCTTTAGAAGACACTCCTGATGAGATTTTGTCAATCAATCCATACCACAAACTACCAATTCTTGTAGATAGAGATCTAGCCTTACATGACCCATCCGTTATGATGGAATATCTTGACGAAAGGTTTCCCCATCCTCCATTATTGCCAGTTTATCCAGTTGCAAGAGCTAATAGTAGAACTCTAATGTTAAGAATTGATAAGGAATGGTGCCCAATCGTTGATACTTTAATAGAGGCCAAACTTTCCGAAAAGGAATTGATGAAGTTAAGAGAGGAACTTCTCCATGAAATCTCTTCCATTGCCCCAACTTTTAAAGAATTTAAATTTTTCATGAGCGATGAATTTACTCTAGTAGATTGTTGTCTCGCACCAATTCTTTGGAGACTTCCATCTATAGGTATTAAGCTTCCAGTCAACAGACATCTTAAACCTTTGCTTGATTATCAGAAAAAAGTGTTTGAAAGACCTGGATTTTTAGATAGTCTTTCATCACTTGAAAGGGATTTAAAAGAAGAAGAGTAAGGCTAGTTACTTGCAACTCTACCTAAGATAAACTCTCTTTGGTTACATTCGTATTGATCATACTTAATAATTGATAGGTCTGAACTGACTTCAGCCCTTGAGATTCCAGATGCATATAATCTCTCCTGCATAAGAAGTTCACCTAAGATATATTTATCAAAAATCTCTTCTACATTAATATTTTTGAAATCTTTTAACATTAGATTATTAATTGTCATATTTGAAAGCGGAAAATATACACCTTCGTAGTCAATAATTTTTTTTGGATCACCAATTTGATAAAGCATATCTGTGCTTGCAAAAACAGGAAAGTCTAAAACATAATTTTTTAATATTGGCACTAATGTTTTAGCATCCTCATATTCAAGAATTACGTATATTTTTTTGATGTCTTGTTTTTTTCTTGGAGTAAATTCTATTTCTGAATTCAAATCTAACCCTTGCAACTTTGATTTTCTATTTTTGCTTTCATAAATTCCAAGTGATTTTGAAATTAGATCATCATACATTTTGTTATTTACTTTAGAGTATGAAGCCTCAGGGTAGAATTTTTTTAAACCATTTACATAATTTTCATATTCATCTCCAAAGATAACAAGGACTCCATCCTCAGAGCCGGTTTCGCTTTGAAAAATAATCTTTTCTAAATATTGGCGTTGATCATTTGAATATGAGTTACAGAAATTACCTGCAGGTTTATTTAGTAGATCTTTATCGACATAAACACCATTTTCATCAAAGATAAGATCTGATTTTTGCGAGAGTTCCAATGACAACTTAATTAATAAGTTTTTATTCTTATCATCAGTATTAAAGAAATACCTTATAGAGTCTTTACTATAAATTTTTTCAGAATTACTCATAGAGGCCAGAACTTTTTTCTTTAAACTCCCATCCAAAGCGAATAAATAGTTATTTAATAATGATTTTTCTTCATCTGTGAGATAAGAATATGACAAAGATTTTTGTATTACTTTTGATAGGTCAGTTCGAATGCTATCATCAAGCTCTACATTAATATCAACTGGATCGAGCTTATCACCATTTATATATAAGGATGAAGCATTGTTATTAACGCAACTTGAAAGAAAAAGTATAATCCAAAGAAATGTTAAGCTACGTTTCATAATTTTTTAATAATGTTATATTTTATCGCAACGCCAATAGGTAACCTAAATGATATATCACTTAGATCAATTGATCTTCTAAAAAATACAAATTATATATTTGCTGAAGATACTAGAAATACCAAGAAGCTTTTAGATTTTTTGGATATTAAAAAGAAAGTTCAATCTTTTCATGAGCACAATGAAAAAGATATTACACCCAAGATTCTTTCAATATTAAAAGATAAAAGCGATGTAGTTATAGTTTCAGACGCAGGAACTCCTGCAATCTCTGATCCTGGCTATTATTTACTAACGCAATGTATAAAAAACGAGATTACTTTCACTGCATTGCCAGGACCATCAAGCGTAATTAATGCTTTACTGTTATCAGGCATGCCCCCATCCAGCTTCCTGTTTTTAGGATTTATTCCAAAAAAAGGCAAACCTAAGTACAATTTTCTAGAATCAATTGCTAAAACTCAACATACAACAATTTTATTTGAAACTGCTAGAAGGATAGAAAATACAATATCTATTCTTAATGGTTTATATCCTCAGGGTATTGATATGGCTATTTGTAGAGAAATGACAAAAATACATGAAGAAGTAATTAGAGGAAGCTCAACAGAGCTTGCAAAACTTATCAAATTAAATAAATTAACTCTTAAAGGTGAGATGGTTTTGGTATTAAGATTTTCAGATTCTAAAAAGGGTTTTGAAATAGACGAATCAATAATGAAAGCTTTTTTGGATAAGCTTCCGCCTAAAGATGCTGCAAAGTTACTATCGTTAGTCACAAAAGAATCTAAAAGAGAAATTTATAAACAATTATTAGATTTATAAATAATTTCATTGATATTATAATTATTGCGAGTTGGTCGAACGATCGCTGTATTTGCAGAGGAAAGTCCGGACTTCACAGAGCAAGGTGCCAGGTAACTCCTGGGAGGCGCAAGCTTACGGAAAGTGCAACAGAAAATATACCGCCAATTTTAATTGGTAAGGGTGAAATGGTGGGGTAAGAGCTCACCGCTCAAATGGAGACATTTGAGGCTTTGTAAACCCCAACCTGAAGCAAAACCAAATAGAAATCCTATCAGGTTGCTCGCCTGGGATTTGGGTAGGTTGCTAGAGCGTTATGGCAACATAACGCCAAGATAGATGATCGTTGATTACAGAATCCGGCTTATAGACCAACTCTTTCTTTTATAAGTGTGTAAAAGTGTGAAAAAAAATGTTTAAAGTGTGTAAATTATGCTATATACTTTTTAACATGTATGGATTTAACACAGTTTCAATAGACCCAAAGGGAAGAATAGCGATACCTGCTAAATATAGAAACTACTTAGAAAAAACTAACGAAAAGATTATCTCTATAACAAGAGATCCACAGTATCCATCTTTAAAAGTTTATTTTGGTTCTCAATGGGAACAAATATCCAATCATTTAGAGTCTCTGCAAAGCCTTGATCCAGTAGTGAGAAAAATACAATGGACCATATTAGGAAATGCTAGTGTCAATGAATTTGATCCATCTGGAAGGATGTTGGTAAATATTCCAACTGAGCTCAGAGAGTATGCAGAGATTAATGAAAAAAATAAGTTGTGTCTTGTTGGCATGGGAAATAAATTTGAAATTTGGGAGCATGAGAATTGGTCTTCACGACAAAATGGTGGACCACTTTCTACTGAAATCTTAGATATTGTTTTACCAGAAACAATTAAATCTATGTCATTTTAAAAGGGGATTATTATGAATTGGGAAGTTATTGGTCAAGAAATAGAAAACGCTAAAATAAAAGTTGTTGGTGTTGGAGGTGCAGGTGGGAATGCTGTAATCCATATGATTAATCACAATATTGAAGGCGTTGATTTTATTTGTGCCAACACAGATACCCAAGCACTTTCAGAAGCTAATGGAGCAATTTCACTTAAACTTGGCAACGGTTTAACAAAAGGTTTAGGAGCAGGCGCAGATCCAGATATAGGAAGAAAAGCAGCTGAGAGTGATAGAGGCGCAATAGAAGAGCTTCTAAGTGGTGCAGATATGATATTTATAACTGCAGGAATGGGCGGAGGCACAGGAACAGGAGCTGCTCCAGTTATTGCGTCAATCGCAAAAGAAATGGGAGCTTTAACAGTTGCTGTTGTAACAAAACCATTCAAATTTGAAGGTAAAAGGAGAATGTCTGCTGCAGAAAAAGGCCTGGCCTCTCTTGTTGAAGAAGTAGATAGCCTCATAACAATACCAAATCAAAAACTATATGAAATTCTTGGCGGAAATACTCCTATGCAAGAAGCTTTTGCAAAAGCTGATGATGTCTTAAAAGGAGCTGTGCAGGGAATATCTGACATTATCATGAAAAAAGGTCATATTAATGTTGACTTTGCTGATGTTAAAACAGTGATGTCTGAAAAGGGAATTGCAATGATGGGCACTGGAAGATCTAGTGGAAAAGATAGAGCAATTGAAGCTGCGACTCAAGCAGTAAAAAGTGAACTCTTAGAAGATATTAATCTTAAAAATGCTAGAGGTGTCTTAGTTAATATTACTGCAAAAGAGCCAACACTTAATGACCAAACAGATGTTGCAGATATTGTTGATGAAATTTGTAGTGAAGAAGCTAATATCATTTACGGTTTAGTTTATGACGAAACAGTAGAAGAAGATCTCTTGGTCACAATTGTGGCTACAGGAGTTGATCAAAGAGGGCCCTCATTAGCAATTGATAATCAGCCTTCTATTAAATTAAATCCTGTTGGTCTAAATAGAGAAAAACAACCCAGTCAAAAAGTTGGCACATCGTCTGCAGAGGAAATTAACTTCCTCGATGTGCCTACTTTTATGAGAAAGCAAGTAGATTAAAATGCTTCACTTTCCAGTCCTTCTGGAAGAATCGATAAGATATTTAATTTCTAACAAAGATGGCAATTATATTGATTGCACTTATGGTAGAGGCGGCCATTCTCAAAAAATCTTAGGCGAAATAACTGCTAGCGGAACTCTCACTGCATTTGATAAAGATCCCGAAGCAATAGTAGACGCAAAACAGATTAATAGCAGCCAATTCACAGCAATCAGCTCTTCATTTAACAAACTTGAAAGTTATTTCAAAGAGAATTCAGTAGATGGCATTTTATATGATCTAGGTACTTGCTCAACGCATTTTGATGATGGTAATAGAGGTTTTAGTTTTATAAATAATGGCCCTTTAGATATGCGTTTTAACAATACAAAAGGTAAGCCGCTTTATGATTGGATTAATAATGCATCTCATGATGAGATACTTAAAGTCCTATATGAATATGGTGACGAGAAGCATGGAAAGTTAATTACAAGGAAAATTTTAGAATATAGAGAAAAACAAAAAATTTTAACGACATTTGATTTAGCAGATTTAATAAAAGATTGCTATCCAGATAAGAATAAAAAAATTCATCCCGCAACTAAATCATTTCAAGCTTTTAGAATCTTTATAAATGATGAGTTAAATGAAATTAATCAGTCTCTCAATCAAGCAATGAAAATCTTAAAAAAAGATGGCCGAATAGTAGTTATATCGTTTCATTCTCTTGAAGACAATCTTGTAAAAAATTTTTTTAAACCGAATAAATTAGAGTTTCCAAAGGATATTCCAATAAATACTATCGAAGATGAGAAATTTAAATGCATTGCAAAAAAAATACGACCTAGCACAGATGAGATTAATATAAATTCAAGATCTAGGAGTGCAATTATGAGGGTATTTAAGAAATTATGAGTTTAAATTCAAAAACTTTCGTTTTTTTCCTACTCATTTTTTTCATAACTTTTTTATCTTTTGAAAAAATTAAACTTTCTTGGGAAGTTGCTAAACTTCATCAAAATCATGAAAACCTCCAAGTTGAGTATAATAAATTCAAAGATCATAATTTGAAGTTGCTCACCCAATACCACTCAGAAAATTCGATCGCAATTATTGAAAAGCAATCTAAAGAAGTTCTTGGTATGTTAAAAAAGAAACCAATAACAATTACGAATAATGAAGAAGGCAAATAAATATATAAATATAAGACTTGTACTTGTATGTGTTGCATTTTCATTGGCCATCATAAGTGTAGTAACTAAACTAGTTTTATTGAGCATTTCAGATGGGATGTTTTTACAAAATGAAGGCAAAAAACGTTATATAAAATACAGAGAGATCAAATCAGTTAGAGGCGGTATTTACGATAGAAATAATTTTCCTTTGGCAATTTCTATAGTTAATTATGATTTATATGCATTGAGCGGATTAACAAAAAATGACCTCAAAAAAGTAAATGTTGTATTAGGTAATGAACTTAATTTAGATACAAATTCTCCTTTTAAGAAAAAGACCCTACTTAAAAAAAATATTACTCCAAAACAACATGTTGCTTTGAAGGAATTAAATTTAAATAGGCTAGAAGTAGAAGTTAGGCATAGTAGGCATTATCCTCTTGGAGACCAGATAGCTCCATTAGTTGGTTTTTATGGAAAAGATGGCGCCCAAGAAGGATTAGAGATGAGTTATGATTTTTTATTAGATGGGACCAATGGTAGAGAGAAATTATATAAAAATGCTAAACAAGAAATTATTTCAAAACCCATCGAGATAATTAATAGAGTTCCTGGTAAAGACATCATTTTAACTATTGATTCAACTGTTCAATTTTACGCATACAAATATTTGGCTGAAGCTGTAAAAAATAATAATGCAAAGTCAGGAAGCGTCATAGTTCTGGATAATAAGGGAGGAGAAATATTAGCAATTGCTAGCTACCCATCATATAACCCAAATGACCCAATGAGATCTATACAGAAGAACAGGGCATTAGTTGATGCATATGAATTTGGTTCTGCAATAAAACCAATTCTTCTATCTTTTGCAATTGATGAAGAGGCTATAGACTTTAACAAAGAAATTTCTACTCCGCAGCGATTTGAGATTCAAAATAAAATTATCTCAGATCCTAAAAACTATCAATCATTAAAACCTATAGATATCATTGCTTATTCTAGTCAAGTCGGGGCAACAAAAGTCGCTTTAAAAACAGGATATGACAGCATTAAAAAAAATTATATTAATTTTGGATTTTCAAAGCCTATTTCAATTAATTTTCCATCATCATCATTGGGGTATTTCAATTTTAAAGACAGTGTGAGTGACAGGGAGCTTGCAGCGCTGGGGTACGGCTATGGCTTTGAAGTGAGTCCTTATCAATTAGCGAGCGCATATTCTGTTTTTGCAAATGGGGGAATATTAAAAGATTTTGTAATCATAAAAGATGAACCAGTTACATCCCAGCAAATTATTTCAAAAGAGTCAGCAGATTATATTTTGCAATCATTAGAGGCAGTTGTTGAATATGGAACTGGAAAATTAGCTGGTTTAAAAAATTTTGATACTGGGGGAAAAACTTCAACAGTGCATAAGGTTTCAGAGGCTGGTTATAAAGATGATTCTTACAGAGCATCATTTATCGGCATAGCTCCAGCTAATGAAAAATCTTTAACAATAATGGTTTCTATCGACGACCCTAGTCTAAATTCATATTCAGGTGGCTCCGTTGCAGCTCCTGTATTTGCAAAAATTGCTGATAGTACTCTTAATTATTTGGGTTATTGATATGGTAAAAAAATTAATGTCTATCCTGAATATAGATTTTATCCCGACTAGAAATATTTCAGCAATTACAAATTTTTCTAAAGATGTTAAAAAAGACTCTATTTTTTTTGCTCTAAATGGCGTTAATAAACATGGTACATCCTATATAGATGAAGCCATATCTAAAGACCCAATACTTATTGTTCATAACAACAAGGATTATGCGTGTGGTCACAGAAATGTTTTTTTTATCGAGGATTTAACTGAAAGGCTGCTACCATTTTTATGCGAATACTATCAAATCGATTTAGATAAATTTAAGTTTATTGGATTTACAGGAACAAATGGAAAGACTTCAGCTGCTTATTTTTGTCACCAAATTCTTATTTCTATGGATTTGTCATCATCATATATAGGAACTTTAGGGTTTCTAAATAACAGCATGAGTAATTTTGCAGAGTCTAAAAATACAACCCCAGGCGTATTTGAGATTTTCAATTTTTTATCGACCTTAGATCAGAGCATGACTAATCATATATGTTTAGAGGTTTCCTCTCATGCTCTTGATCAAAATAGATTAAAAGGAATCCAGTTAGATGTCTCATCAATTATGAATATAACTAAGGATCATCTCGACTATCATCTAACAGAAGAGAGCTATATAAATTCGAAGTTAAAGATCATTGATTTAACAAAACCTGGATCAATTTTCGTTAATAATTTATTAAAAAAAGACATTATAAATCATACCAATCATAGTCTAGACTCAATAAATTTTCTTGCTAACTCTGACTCTAATGATGGATATTTTTTACATATTGAAGAATGTAATATGAAGCAGTCTAAATTTTCTTTAAGAATAAATTCAGACCTATTTAATTTTTCGCAAAAATTATTTCCAGAATTTAATATTCAAAATTTTATTTATGCTTTTTTATCAATTCATAAACTTTACCAACATAAAGATTTATCTAAGCTGAGCTTAGATTCTATTCAATTACCGAAAGGCAGAATGCAAATTGTTGAGTATGTTAAAGACAATATCATCATTGACTATGCTCATAATCCTGATAGTTTTAAGAATATCTTAAAGCCGATAAATCAACAATTTAAAGGCATTATTACTTTGTTTGGTTGTGGTGGCGACAGGGATAAAGAAAAAAGGCCATTAATGCTAAAGACAGCATTAAAATATTCTGAAACTGTTATATTCACATCTGATAATAACAGAAGTGAATGCTTTGAATCTATCGTGGATGATGCTATGGATGGAAATAGTTCGGGAAGTATTAAGATTATCAAAGATAGAAAGAAGGCAATTATTGAAGGTTGCAAGTTATTAACAAAAGACAAATGCCTTCTAATTTTAGGAAAGGGTCATGAAGAGATCCAAGAAGAGAATGGAGAAAGTTTACATTTTAGCGATGAAGAGGTTGTGAGTGAAATTTATAACTAATACAAATGACATTAGGCATCACCTTGGTATAAAAAATGAATCTTATCCAGGTCCAATAACAAATATTACATTTGATTCTAGGAAGGTAAAAAAATCTTCATTTTTTATATGCTTAAAGGGTGAAAGTTCTGATGGCAATGAATTTATTGATGAAGCTTTAAAAAAAGGAGCAAGTTTAATCTTATCTAATAGAAAAAAGCTTGCTGAAAATAATAATAAAATCATTTATACACCCAACACTATTAAAGCTTTAAGAAAAATTTCTAAAAGCATTATCAATTCATTTCCAAACAACAGGATTGGTATTACAGGAAGTAACGGAAAGACAACAACTACAAAAATTATCACAAAAACACTTTTTAATTCATCCGCAACTATAAAAAACTTTAATAATGAAATTGGAATGCCATTAAGTATTATGAACGCAAGAATGAACGCGAAGAATTTGGTTATTGAGATGGGTGCTGCTAAATTTAAAGATATAGATTATTTAAGTTCAATACTTAAACCTAACATAGGAATAATTACAAATATTGGCCATTCACATCTAGAGAATCTAAAAAATACTGAAGGCGTATTAAAAGTTAAGTCTGAGTTGATATTAAACATTACAAAAGGAGGTTATTTAATAGCACCTGCAAATAATGAAAAGCATCTTAGTTACTGGAAAAGAATTAGAAGTGATATAGAGGTTATTACATTTAGTGCACATAAGAATGCTGACTTTACTGCAAAAAATATCAAAGAATCTAATGCCGGCATGTTTTTTTCAATAATTTCAAAAAATTATGATGTAAATGTAGATATTAAAACTGATTTATGCGGGATGCATAATGTTGAAAATATCCTTGCAGCATACATAGTAAATTTCCTAACTCAAAAAAATAATAAATATTTTCAAAAGAAAATATCATTAATTGATAGACATACTTCAAGACAGAGGAAGCTTGATTGGATAAATAATTCTATGCTTATTGATGATTCTTACAATGCAAATCCGGACTCAGTTAAGAAAAGCTTAGACCTTTTATCAAAATATAAAAAAAGAAAGTTATTTATTATGGGAGATATGCTTGAGCTTGGAAAGCAGAGTACTAGTTATCACAAACAGATAGGGAAGTATGCCGCAGATAAAGGCATAGATATTGTTTTAGCTGTTGGAGATCATGCTAAATATTCAGTTCATGAATTTGGAAAAAATGGCTTTTTCTTTGAATGTGAAAAAGAATTAAAAGATTTTATTAATAACAATGTAAAATCTAACGATATAGTTTTACTCAAAGGCTCAAGGGGCATGAAGATGGAAAGGTTTATAAATGTTTGAATATCTTGGATCTATTCTTGTAAACGTTGATCCTGGCTTTGATGTTTTAAGATATTTAACAGTTAGAACTCTTGGTGGAACCGT
>Ga0213865_10000101_pt1 | contig 52973 bp, 44 predicted proteins | sample PICome_6_FD_160100 | JGI IMG/M metagenome (GOLD analysis project Ga0213865, IMG submission 160100) | Coastal seawater microbial communities near Pivers Island, North Carolina, United States - PICO282 | ecosystem: Environmental > Aquatic > Marine > Coastal | place: USA: North Carolina...
TGGTACGTTTGTCATAAATGGTGAGGAAATGCCAACTTCATTGTTTAAGCTTATCAAAAAAACTTCAGAAAAACATCCAAATGATATTGTATCTGCCTACAAAGACAATGTCGCCTTTATCAAGGGTCCTGTTGTTGAACAGTTCGCACCAAAAAGAGCAGATATCCCAGATTATTATACAACAGAAGATTATGAATCTGTAATTTCTTTAAAAGCAGAAACTCACAATTTCCCAACTACTGTAGAGCCATTTAATGGTGCGGCAACTGGTTCGGGAGGTGAGATTAGAGACAGACTAGCCGGTGGAAAAGGATCTATCCCACTTGCCGGAACAGCAGTATATATGACATCATATTCTAGACTAGAAGAAGAACGTCCTTGGGAAAAAGCCTTTCCTGAACGCAAATGGTTGTATCAAACTCCAATGGACATTCTTATTAAAGCAAGTAATGGTGCATCAGATTTTGGAAATAAATTTGGCCAGCCTTTAATCTGTGGTTCCGTATTAACGTTTGAGCATCAGGAACAAAAGGATAGACTCGGTTTTGACAAAGTAATAATGCTAGCCGGTGGTATCGGTTATGGCAAAAACGATCAAGCCCTTAAAGACACTCCGAAAACCGGAGATAAAATTGTAATTCTTGGTGGAGATAATTATCGTATTGGTATGGGAGGTGCTGCAGTGTCCTCTGCTGATACGGGAGAATTTGAATCGGGAATTGAGCTTAATGCCGTACAGCGTTCTAATCCAGAAATGCAAAAGCGAGCTGCTAATGCTGTTAGAGGAATGGTTGAAAGTGAAGAGAATTATATTGTATCAATACACGATCATGGTGCAGGCGGTCATCTAAACTGTCTATCGGAATTAGTAGAAGATACAGGAGGTAAGATTAATCTTGATAATTTACCAATTGGTGACCCAACACTTTCAGCTAAGGAGATTATTGGAAACGAGTCTCAAGAGCGTATGGGCTTAGTAATTTCAGAAGAACACCTCAATATATTGCAGAACATAGCCGATAGAGAGCGTTCTCCAATTTATGACGTTGGTGACGTTACAGGTAATGATCGTTTCACTTTTGAGTCTGAAAAGTCTGGTGCTAAGCCTATGGATTTGGCATTAGAAGATATGTTTGGCAGCTCACCAAAAACAATAATGTCAGATTCAAAAATTGAAAAACAGTACACTGGTATATTATACGATACTGACAGATTATATGATTATTTAGATCAAGTGCTTCAATTAGAAGCGGTTGCTTGTAAAGATTGGCTAACAAATAAAGTAGACCGTTGTGTGGGTGGTAAAGTTGCGAAACAACAATGTGCCGGACCATTGCAATTACCTTTAAATAATGTTGGAGTTATGGCACTGGATTATAAAGGAAAAGAAGGTATTGCAACTTCAATTGGTCATTCACCTATTTCAGGGCTAATAAATCCTGAAGCAGGTAGTCGAAATTCGATAACGGAAGCACTAACCAATATTATTTGGGCACCACTTAAAGATGGCTTAAAAAGTGTATCATTATCTGCAAATTGGATGTGGCCTTGTAAGAACGAAGGTGAGGATGCTAGATTATATGAAGCGGTTAAAGCAGTTTCTGATTTTGCCATTGACTTGGGTATAAATGTCCCAACAGGAAAAGATTCGCTTTCAATGAAGCAAAAGTATCCTGATGGTGATGTTATAGCTCCTGGTACAGTAATAATTTCTGCAGCTGCAAATTGTAATGATATTTCAAAAGTAGTTGAACCCGTTTTTCAAAAGAATAAAGGTTCCATTTATTACATCAATTTATCGCAAGACACTTATAAATTAGGTGGAAGCTCTTTTGCGCAGATTAATAATAAAATTGGAAGCAATACTCCAAATGTAAGAGATGCCAATTATGTAAAAACTGTTTTCAATACCATACAAAACCTGATTAAAAATGATAAAATAGTTGCAGGGCATGATGTTGCTTCAGGTGGTTTAATAACTACCCTTTTGGAAATGTGTTTTGCTGCTAATAATTTAGGCGCAGAGATAGATCTTACAAATCTTGGTGAGAAAGATTCATTTAGGGTCCTCTTTGCAGAGAATGCGAGTATTGTTATTCAATCTAAAGATGACTCTATTGAGGCAGAATTGTCAGATGCAAATATTGAATTCCATAAAATTGGAGAAGTTACTGAAAGTGATGTCTTAGGTGTTATCAATAGCAACCATGTGTATACTATGACAATATCTCGTTTAAGAGATGTTTGGTATAAAACCTCGTATTTATTAGACCAGAAGCAAACTGCTAATAACTTGGCGACCGAACGTTATAACAATTTCAAGCATCAACCTTTAGAGTATAATTTCCCAGAACATTTTACTGGCAAACTACCGAAGATAAATTCAGGCCAACCAAAGCCAAAGGCTGCCATTTTAAGAGAGAAAGGAAGTAATTCTGAACGGGAAATGGCTAATGCCATGTTCTTAGCTGGATTTGATGTTAAGGATGTCCATATGACTGATTTAATCTCAGGTAGAGAGAATCTTGAAGATATCCAGTTTTTAGGAGCTGTTGGCGGTTTTAGTAATAGTGATGTTTTAGGCTCAGCAAAAGGTTGGGCTGGAGCTATAAAGTATAACGAAAGGGCCAATAGAGTTATCCAAAATTTCTTTGATAGAAAAGACACCTTATCTGTAGGTATCTGTAATGGTTGTCAATTATTTATGGAACTCGAAGAGATTTACCCAGAACATGAAGTTCATGGTAAAATGGTTCATAACGATTCACTGAAACACGAAAGTAGTTTTACCTCAGTAAAAATTCAAGAGAATAATTCTGTGATGCTTTCAACTTTAAGTGGTTCTACATTGGGAGTTTGGATATCTCATGGTGAAGGTAAATTTGATTTACCATATTCAGAAGACAAATACAATATTGTTGCCAAATATGGTTACGAAGGATATCCTGCTAACCCAAATGGATCAGATTTTAATACCGCCATGATGTGCGATAAAACTGGTAGGCATCTGGTAACTATGCCACATATTGAACGTTCTACTTTCCAATGGAATTGGGCGCATTACCCCAGTTACAGAAAAGATGAAGTTTCTCCGTGGCTCGAAGCGTTTGTAAATGCCAGAAAATGGATTGAAAGCAGATAATCACATAAAGAAAAAAAGCCTGAAGAAATCTTCAGGCTTTTAGGAAACAAAAAATATTCAATTGTTAGTTTATTTGTAAAAAAACCGACTACAAAAGTCATATTATAATATTTATAACCTAGATTTTTATATTTTCGTAATATTCTGACTAATTATTTGCATAAACGATTATGATTGAAGTTACACGTCTTTTTGATTTCCCTTATTATCAATTAGAAAATAAACCAAACGATTCTGCCCTGGTGACTAAATACGATGGGAAATGGACTCCTATGTCAACTAAGGAGTATTTAGATAAAGCTAATGCCGTAAGTAGAGCACTAATAAAACTTGGTGTTCAAAAAAATGATAAAATCGCAGTGATTTCATCAACTAACAGAACTGAATGGAATATCATGGATATTGGTGTATTACAAGTAGGTGCACAGAATATTCCTATTTATCCAACAATATGTTCGGAAGACTATGAATATGTGTTGAACCATAGTGAATCTCTATATTGCTTTGTTTCTGATGAAGAAGTTTTGGAAAAGGTTAACAAGATCAAAAACAACACAAAACTAAAGGAAGTATATTGTTTTGATCATATTAAAGGGTGTAAACACTATTCTGAATTGTTTGAAATTGGCAAGGATGAAAATACTCAGGGAGAAGTTGAAAAGAGAAAAGATGAAGTAAAGCCTGAGGACTTAGCAACAATTATATACACATCAGGAACAACTGGCAGGCCAAAAGGTGTGATGCTATCTCATTGGAATATAACTAGTAACGTTCTAGCGAGCTCACCTCGAGTTCCTCTTCCTCCATCTGGTGAAACAAGGGTCTTAAGCTTTTTACCAATTTGCCACATTTTTGAAAGAGTACTTATATACGTTTATCAATACGAAGGGACATCGATTTACTTCGCAGAAGCACTAGATAAAATTGGAGACAATGCAAAAGAAATTCATCCTCATTTAATGAGTGTCGTTCCTCGACTTCTAGAAAAAGTATTTGATAAGATAATGCTTAAAGGGGAAGAACTAACAGGAATTAAAAAAGCACTATTCTTTTGGGCAGTACGTCTTGGTGAAAAGTGGGAACCTTATAATTTAAATGGGAGCTGGTATGAATTTAAATTGAAAATTGCCAACAAATTGATATTTAGTAAGTGGCGAGAAGCTTTAGGTGGCGAATTAGGTACAATGGTTTCTGGTAGTGCTGCACTACAAACTAGATTAGCAAGAGTATTTGGAGCTGCTGGTATGAAGGTGATGGAAGGTTATGGACTTACCGAAACTTCTCCTGTTGTCTCCGTAGGAATGTATAACGATAAACATTATAAAATTGGGACAGTTGGCAAACCTATAGATAATGTTGAAGTAAAAATTGCTGAGGACGGTGAGCTCTTAATTAAAGGGCCCAATGTAATGATGGGTTATTATAAAGACCCAGAGAAAACAGCAGATGTAATGACTAATGATTATTTCCATACTGGAGATAAAGGTGTAATTGATGAAGAAGGATTTTTAAAAATAACTGGGCGTAAAAAAGAAATGTTTAAAACTTCAGGAGGTAAATATGTAATTCCGCCTCTTCTTGAAAATGAAATGAAGCAATCACTTTTCATTGAGCAGATTATGGTGGTAGGTGAAGGAGAAAAAATGCCTGGTGCAATCATTCAACCTAATTTCGAATTTATTAGAGATTGGATAAACCATAAAGAATATGACGATATTGGTACTTCTGAGCACGAAATTGCAACTTCAAAAAGAGTTATAAAACGTATTCAAAAAGAAGTTGACAAATACAATAAGAATTTTGGTAATTGGGAGCAGATTAAACGATTTGAACTTACACCTGAGATTTGGTCAATAGATGATGGCCACCTTACACCTACCATGAAAATGAAACGAAGTGTTATTCGAAAAAAATACGATGATTTGTACGAGAAAATCTATAGACCTTAAAATTTAAACTTCTTTTAAGAATTGGAATTAGATATAATAAAAGATTAATAAAATATTTTGTACTACAATAGTCCTGTTACATTAAATCCAGTTGATTTATAATACTTTTTCTGTTTTATCACATCTTTAAACGTACTAACTAAACATATCATATTATAAAAATAAAAATATTTGTTATCGCAGGACTTGTTGAAGGAATTGTTGTTAATATCTTAATATCTATTGTTGTAGGAGCTGCTGTTGGGCTTATAAAATGAAAAGTAAAATAGCATTAATTTATCTTTAAATTGAAAAAGTGTTTCTGATTGGGAACACTTTTTTTTGTATATAACAATTAGAAATATACTATGCGTGCATAATTTTTTTAATTTATTATGCACGCATAGTATATTTTTATTATATTTGAAAAGTACCAAAAAACTATGAAAGACAAAACAATAGATTATATACTGAGAACAACGTGGTTAGCAGTAAATAAAATGTATAATGAGGAGGCTTCTAAGTTTGGCACCACAATGGCCACAGGCTTCGCTTTATTAAGTATTGACCCTGAAAAAGGGACACCTTCAACCTCTTTGGGTCCAAAAATGGGCATGGAAGCCACTAGTCTCTCACGTACTCTAAAAACAATGGAAGATAAAGGGCTGATTGAGAGAAAGCCAAATCCAGAGGATGGACGCGGAGTATTAATACATTTAACCGAGTTTGGCAGAGAGAAACGTGAATATTCTAAAGAGCGCGTTTTAATTTTTAACAATGCTATAAAATCGAATATCACAACAGAAAAACTTGAGAATTTTTATGAGGTAGCTGAAGTTATAAACAATATGATTTCCAACAAAAAAATATACACTAAAAAAGAACAGACTATAAATAATGAGTAAACGTAGAATTAAAAAAATAGCCATTATTGGATCTGGTATTATGGGAAGCGGTATTGCTTGCCATTTTGCCAATATCGGTGTCGATGTCTTATTATTAGATATTGTACCAAGAGAACTTAATGACAAAGAGAAAGCAAAGGGCTTAACTCTTAATGATAAGGTTGTTAGAAACAGATTGGTTAATGATGCTTTAATGACATCAATTAAATCTAAACCAGCACCTCTTTATCATCCTTCCTTTAAAAATAGAATTACAACAGGTAATTTAGAAGATGATATTGAAAAGGTTGTCGATGTAGATTGGATCATGGAGGTTGTTGTAGAACGCTTGGATATTAAGCAACAAGTATTCGAAAAACTCGAAAAACACAGAAAGCCAGGTACGCTTATAACATCTAATACTTCTGGTATTCCTATTAAATTCATGAGTGAAGGTCGCAGTGAAGATTTTCAAAAGCATTTCTGCGGTACCCACTTTTTTAATCCAGCAAGGTATCTAAGATTATTTGAAATTATTCCAGGCCCTAAAACTGATGCTTCAGTATTAGAGTTTTTGAATGGCTACGGAGAACAATTTCTTGGCAAGACTTCTGTTGTCGCCAAGGACACACCAGCATTTATTGGTAATCGTATTGGGATTTTTAGCATAATGAATGTCTTCCATGTTGTAGAAGAATTAGGAATGACAATAGAAGAGGTAGATAAATTATCTGGTCCTGTTATAGGTCGTCCTAAATCTGCAACTTTCCGCACTGTTGATGTTGTTGGTTTAGACACACTTGTTCACGTTGCAAACGGAATCAAGGATAACTGCCCTAATGATGAGCGCCTTGAGCTATTTACCATACCAGATTTTATCAATACCATGATGGAGAACAAATGGTTAGGGAGTAAAACTGGTCAAGGTTTTTACAAGAAAAGTGTATCTGCAGAAGGTAAAAAAGAAATACTTTCCTTGGATCTGAAAACTTTAGACTACAGATCAAAACAGAGAGCAAAATTTGCTACACTAGAGCTTACCAAAACCATTGACAAAGCTGCTGACAGATTTAAAGTTCTTATCAGTGGTAAAGATAAAGCAGCAGGATTTTACAGAAAGCACTTTGCTGCTCTATTTGCATAAGTATCTCATCGTATACCAGAAATTACTGATGAAATCTATAAGATTGATGATGCGATGAAAGCTGGTTTTGGCTGGGAAGACGGCCCATTCCAAATTTGGGATGCAATAGGTGTTGAAAAAGGAATTGAAATGATAAAAGCTGAGGGTTTAGAACCTAATGCTTGGGTAACTGAGATGCTTGATGCAGGGAGTACTTCATTCTACACTGTTAAAGATGGTGCGTCATTTTGCTATGACATACCTAACAAATCACAAGAAAAGATACCAGGTCAGGATAGCTTTATAATCTTAGATAACATCCGTAAAACGAATGAAGTATTTAAAAATTTAGGTGTAGTTATTGAAGATTTAGGTGACGGAATTCTCAACTGTGAATTCCAATCTAAAATGAATACCATTGGAGGTGACGTTTTAGCTGGGTTAAACAAAGCAGTTGATCTTGCTGAAAAAGATTTTGATGGTTTGGTTATCGGTAATCAAGGAGCAAACTTCTCTGTTGGTGCGAACATTGGAATGATATTTATGATGGCTGTAGAACAAGAATATGAAGAGTTGAATATGGCCATTAAGTATTTCCAAGACACAATGATGAGAATGCGTTATTCGGCAATTCCGACTGTCGCCGCACCTCATGGTCTGGCCTTAGGTGGTGCATGTGAGTTATCAATGCATGCTGACAAGGTTGTTGCTGCCGCTGAAACTTATATTGGTTTAGTTGAATTTGGAGTTGGTGTAATTCCAGGTGGTGCTGGATCGAAAGAAATGGCGTTAAGAGCATCAGATACTTTCAGGAAAGGTGATGTGGAATTAAATGTTCTTCAAGAGTATTTTCTAACTATAGGAATGGCTAAAGTGGCAACTTCTGCTTATGAAGCTTATGATTTAGGAGTTCTTCAGAAAGGTAAAGATATAGTTGTTGTTAATAAAGACAGACAGCTAGCAACTGCGAAAGCGCACGCAAGGCTAATGGCTGATGCAGGTTATACTCAACCCGTAAGAAGAAAAGATGTAAAGGTATTAGGAAAGCAGGCTTTAGGTATGTTTTTAGTGGGAACAGATTCTATGGAGGCAAGCCACTACATTAGTGAGCACGATCAAAAAATAGCGAATAAACTAGCTTATGTGATGGCTGGTGGAGACTTATCAGAACCAACACTAGTTACCGAGCAATATTTATTAGATCTAGAGCGTGAAGCCTTCCTCTCATTGTGTACAGAACGTAAAACATTAGAAAGAATTCAGCACATGCTTAAAACCGGTAAACCTTTAAGAAACTAAGACAATGAAACAAGTATATATAGTAAAAGGATATAGAACTGCCGTAGGAAAATCTAAAAAAGGTGGTTTCAGATTTAAGAGAGCTGATGAACTTGCAGCTGAGACAATTCAATATATGATAGGAAAGTTACCTGACTTTGATGTTACTCGTATAGATGACGTTATTGTTGGTAATGCTATGCCAGAAGGTTCTCAAGGCCTTAATATGGCACGTATAATATCATTAATAGGTTTAAACACTGTTGATGTTCCTGGTGTAACGGTAAATCGTTTTTGTTCATCTGGTTTAGAAACAATCGCAATGGCTGTTGCAAAAATAAAAGCTGGAATGGCAGATTGCATTATTGCAGGTGGAGCAGAAAGTATGAGTAGCGTTCCTATGACAGGCTTTAAACCAGAATTAAACTACAACATCGTAAGTTCTGGACACGAAGATTATTATTGGGGAATGGGAAATACTGCAGAAGCTGTAGCAAACAAATTCAATGTTTCTAGAGAGGATCAAGACGAATTTGCTTATAACTCCCACATGAAAGCTTTAAAAGCCTTAGAAGAAGATAGATTCCAAGACCAAATAACACCTATTGAGGTTGAAGAGACTTATGTTGATTCAAATGGTAAAAAGGCAAATAGAAAATTCACCGTAACTAAAGATGAAGGACCAAGAAAAGGCACAAGCAAAGAAGCGTTAGCAAAACTAAGACCTGTATTTGCTCAAGGCGGATCCGTAACTGCAGGTAATTCCTCTCAAACTAGTGATGGTGCCGCATTTGTTTTGGTAATGAGTGAAGATATGGTTAAAGAACTAAAACTTGAGCCAATTGCACGTTTAGTAAGTTATGCGGCCGCTGGTGTTCCTCCAAGAATTATGGGTATTGGACCTGTTGCAGCAATTCCAAAAGCTTTAAAACAAGGTGGACTTTCACAAAAAGACATTGAACTAATAGAATTGAATGAGGCCTTTGCCTCACAATCACTTGCAGTAATGAGAGAACTAGATTTAAATCAAGACATCGTTAATGTAAATGGTGGTGCTATTGCATTAGGGCATCCTCTAGGATGTACTGGTGCTAAGCTATCGGTTCAATTATTTGATGAAATGCGAAAACAAAATATGAAAAACAAATATGGCATGGTAACCATGTGTGTTGGCACAGGACAAGGTGCTGCCGGAATATTTGAATTTTTAAACTAATAGAAAATTATCAATTATATAAGCAATGGAAACAATTGAGAAAGAATTATTAAGAGGTGGACAGTTTTTAGTTAAGGAAACTAACTGTGAGGATGTATTTACACCAGAAGATTTTAATGAAGAGCAGCAAATGATGAAAGAAGCGGTAATAGAATTTAATGACCGTGAAATTATTGCTCATAGAGAACGTTTTGAGAAAAAAGACTATGCATTTACGGAAGAGTGCATGCGTAAGGCAGGTGAACTTGGATTTTTAGGTGTAGCCGTACCTGAAGAATATGGAGGATTAGGAATGGGATTTGTTTCTACAATGCTTGTTTGTGACTACATATCAAGTGGTACAGGTTCATTTAGTACGGCATTTGGTGCTCATACTGGTATTGGTACAATGCCAATCACCTTATACGGTACTGAAGAACAAAAACAAAAATATGTACCTCAATTAGCTACTGGAGAATGGTTTGGTGCTTACTGTTTAACGGAGCCAGGAGCAGGTAGTGATGCTAATTCTGGTAAAACAACTGCTGTATTATCTGACGACGGTAAATCCTATAAAATTAATGGACAGAAAATGTGGATTTCCAATGCAGGATTCTGTAAGTTGTTTATAGTCTTTGCAAGGATTGAGGATGATAAAAATATTACGGGATTTATTGTTGAAAATAACCCATCAAACGGTATTACCTTAGGTGAAGAGGAGCATAAACTAGGTATTAGAGCTAGTTCTACAAGACAAGTGTTTTTTAACGATACTGTAGTTCCTTTAGAAAATATGTTAGCAGGTCGCGGTGAAGGTTTTAAAATTGCCATGAATGCTCTTAATGTAGGTAGAATTAAATTAGCTGCTGCTTGTCTAGATTCTCAAAGAAGAATTACAACTACAGCCGTTCAATATGCAAACGAACGTAAACAATTTAAAACGCCAATCGCAGATTTTGGAGCTATAAAATCTAAAATTGCAGAAATGACAGCAAGTGCTTATGCTGGAGAATCTGCATCTTATAGAGCAGCAAAAAATATTGAAGATCGCATCGAAATAAGACGAGCTTCAGGAAATACACACCAAGAAGCAGAATTAAAAGGTGTTGAAGAATATGCGATTGAATGCTCTATACTTAAGGTAGCAGTTTCAGAGGATGTACAGAATTGTGCAGATGAAGGGATCCAAATATTTGGAGGAATGGGCTTTTCTGAAGAGACCCCTATGGAAGCAGCTTGGAGAGATGCTCGTATTGCACGTATTTACGAAGGTACTAATGAGATAAACCGCATGTTATCTGTAGGTATGTTAGTTAAAAAAGCCATGAAGGGTCATGTTGATTTATTAGGTCCAGCGATGAAAGTTGCGGATGAATTAATGGGTATACCATCCTTTGACGTTCCTGATTATTCTGAATTATTCTCAGAGGAAAAAGATATCATAGCAAGACTTAAGAAAGTATTCTTGATGGTGGCAGGAGCTGCAGTACAAAAATTTGGCCCAGAATTAGAAAAGTACCAGCAATTGTTAATGAATGCCTCAAATATTTTGATAGAAATCTATATGGCAGAATCTGCAATTTTACGTACTGAAAAGAATGCTAAGCGATTTGGTGAAGAAGCTCAAAAAGAGCAAATCGCAATGGCAAAACTATATTTGTTTAATGCTGTAGAAATTATCAAGAAAAATGGTATAGAAGGCATTATTTCATTCGCCGAAGGTGATGAACAAAAAATGATGTTAATGGGCTTAAAGCGTTTTACAAAGTACACCAACTACCCTAACGTTGTTGAACTAAGAAATGCTATAGCAGATAAAGTTAAAGCAGAAAACAAATATTGTTTCTAATAAACCCCCTAAGGACGAATTAGAAGCTAAGAGCCAATTCTTTAATGAATTGGCTTTTTTATTTTATTACCTTTCGATTAGCAAATTTTTATAATATGAAATCGATATTAAACATACTTCTTTGTTTTTTCACCCTAATTAGTTTTTGCCAATCAAACACAGATGTGTTTCTTTTTGACTTAGTATCCAATAACAATTCTATTAAGGTTGCCAACGGTACTAACATTTCAAATAATGAAGGTTATGATAACCAACCCTCATTTTTAAATAACGACAGAATCTTATACTCTTCCACAAGAAATGGTCAAACAGATATTGCTCAATATTTTAGCAGTTACAAATCTAAGGTGTGGATTAACCTTACGGAAGGTAGTGAATATTCACCATTAAAAATTCCAAATAAAAATGAAGTTTCGGCTGTTAGACTAGATAAAGATGGTAAACAGCGGCTTTACAGATACAATCTTAGTAATGGGCAATCAAGCGAGTTAATTCAAGATTTAGTAGTTGCATACTATACATGGTTTAACGAGGAAACTATTGTCTCTGCTGTCATTGAAGATCAGCAACTTAATTTATTTGCAACTAATATCTCAGCAGGTATAAGTAAAAAATATGCAACTAATGTTGGACGATCATTTCACAAAATCCCCAACTCAAATTTGATAAGTTTTATTTCAAAAGAAAATGAGAATCAATGGCAAATAAAATCAATAAATCCAGACACAGGTGTTACAAAATTAATAGCAAATACCATGGAGGGTGTTGAGGATATATGTTGGCTCAATAATAAAACAATTTTATCTGGGAGAGGAACAAAATTGTATAAGCTCACTTTAAACAAAGACAATAATTGGGTAGAAATAAGCGATTTTAGTTCTCTTGGAATTACTTCAATTACAAGAATAACAGTAAACTCGTCTATGGACAAACTCGCTATTGCAGCTGATTTTAAAACTGCAAATGATAATACTGAAACTACTAATCAAGACGAAGAACAGGATGATACTGATACAACATCTACGGAAAGTAACAAAGAAGTAACAGAAATAGAAACCATTGTTCAACGTAATTTAGATGCTTACAATGCTAGAGATATAGAAGCATTTATGAAGGATTATGCAGATGATATTAAGTTATATGTCTATCCTAATACGTTGCAAACAGAAGGTAAGGAAGCCATGCGAAAAGGCTATGAAAATTGGTTTGACAGCGTTCCGGATTTAAGCGCTTTTATCAAAAAACGGATTGTTATTGGCAATAAGGTCATTGATGAAGAGCAAGTTACTGCAAATGGTCAAATCTTTAATGCAGTAGTAATTTATGAAATAGAAAATGGTAAAATATCCAAAGTAACCTTTATCCAGAATTAGTTTGACTTAATTAAAATCAAATCTTCCTGAGGTTCAATTAAATATTCGGCTTTATCTTTTTTAACTACAGCCATTTCTTCAACAGAAATTGTTTTAGTGCCACCATCTTTTAATTTCCAAGCATGAAAACCATCAAATGCAAAGGTCATTCCTTCTTTTATAATTTTTTCAGATGCAGGTCTAACATGCGATGCTTGTGAACCTCCTAAATTTGGTCCTACATCATGTGCTACATAACCTACAGGATGTCCTGTACTCCACATAACATATTCTGAACCTGCTTTTTTCATTAAGGTACGTTGTGTTCTATCCACATCTACACCCTTAACTCCTGGTTTCATCGCACTAAGAGCAGCTCTATTGCCTGCTTTGCCACTTTCCCAGTAATGCATTATATCACCAGGTGCTTCTGTTTCATCCTCTTTCAAAACATAAGCAAATCGCTGTATGTCACTTACCCAGCGATCATAAACTTTTATCCCAAAATCTATTTGTATAACATCTCCTGGCATTATTTTTTTATCTGTAGCATGAGAATGCCCTCTGTCTACCCCAGAATTCACATTTGGGTTCTGGTCTGGTGCCCAACCATCAGTAACGCCATACTCAGTCATTTTTTGTTTTAAAAACTTTGCAATATCAGCATCCGTAGATTTACCAGGTATTACTTCCTTATAAGCTTCAATTTGCCAATCTGCCGTGAGTTGAGCCGCCTTTCTAAGAATTTCAACTTCTTCAGGTAACTTAATTGATAACCATTCATATACTACTTCGGTTGAAGATACCAACCTGTCTGCATTTTCACCCATCAACTCTTCAATGTATTTTCTTTGAGTGTATGACATGCCATCGGCCATAGAGTTACTATCCGAAGAATTAATTGCAATTGATTTAAAATTCATTTCAAGAATAAAATTTACTGCCATCTTAACAGCTGAAGTGCCACGTTCTACACTTATTACCTCATCATGTATATTTAAATCATCTAATGCTGTTGCTTCACCAGAAGGTGAAAAGACCTTGGAGTGAAAACCATCTGGATCGTTATAAAACAGAAATGCCGCTGTACCACCAGCATTTTCACCACCTATATGATCTGCAATCGGATCATTGTTATTTTCTCTACACACAACCATCCAACAATCCACATCAGAATTTTTAAGTGCTTTTGGTAAAAGTTGATTGATTCGTTTTGTTCTTATTTCTGGCCAGGGATTTTCACCCCAATAAGTATCTGGTTCAATTGATTTTTTTTCATTGCTTTCATTTTTACATGAAAAACAGACCAAAACAATAAGTAGAATTCTCGTGAAATTGTTCATAATTAAAGATTATGTTATCTTGACGAAAGATAATAATAGTCATAAAGACTTAAAAGAATCATTTAATGAAAATCACTTACCTATTCTCGCTACTAATATGTTTAAATATAACATCAAAACAAAAGGCTATTGAACCAACTCTAGAAAATATTTCATGGATTTCGGGCACATGGCATGGAGAAGCCTTTGGTAGTATTACAGAAGAAATTTGGAGTGAACCATCTGGTGGATCAATGTTGGCCACCTTTAAGTTAATTAATGAGGGAAAGGTTAAATTTTATGAAATTGAAATAATTAGGGAAATTGAAAACAGCCTTATTCTACAATTAAAACATTTTGGACCAGATCTAAAAGGTGGGGAAACAAAAGACAAAACTGTAGTCTTTCCTCTAAAGGAGATAACTGAAAATAAAGTGGTATTCGAAGGGATGACATTCGAAAAAATTAGTGATTCTGAGATGAACGTTCATGTTGATATAAATGAAAAAAGTAAAGTTGAAACCGTAATATTTAATTATAAAAAAGCAATTCAAAATTCTAAACCGATAAAACAATTGATTGAAGTATATCATACTACTACAGGTCCAGTATTAGACGGTAAAGCAGATGAAGAAATTTGGAAAAAGAGTGAATGGCACAAATTAGATCAACGGTGGCTTGGTAATCCATATTCAGAAAAAGACTTTTCAGGCAAATATAAACTTGCATGGACTGAGGACGCCCTTTACTTATTAGCTGAAATTCAAGATGATAAACTTGTTGATTTTTATGAAGATCCTTTAACCACCTGGTGGGATGATGATTGTTTAGAAATATTCATAGATGAAGATAATAGTGGTGGTGAACATCAATTTAATCATAATGCTTTTGCTTATCACATTGCATTAGATGGAAATATAGTTGACATGTCAACTAAAAAGGAAGGGAAACTGTATAACTCACATGTACAATCAAAAATTAAAACGGAGGGCAACACCACCATTTGGGAGGTTAAAGTTTCTCTTTATGACGATTCATATGATGATGATGATAAAAATTATCCTGTAAAATTACATACTAATAAAAATGTAGGTTTTGCTTTAGCCTACTGTGATAATGATAGTAGTAAAAACAGGGAAAACTTTATAGGATCGGTATATGTAGAAGGTGATGATAAAAACAGAGGTTGGATAGATGCCAATATTTTTGGAACTCTTATACTTAAATCCTCTAAAAACTAAGTTTGTATTAACAAATTTTTATACAATCTCATTTTTCAATCAATTATTTTTAAGCTTTATTTCAATACAATTACAATGAAAACAACCATTATTGCCTTAGCATTGCTTTTTTCCATTACAATTGAAGCACAAACAGATCCTAAAATTTATGATATTGTTGATGCCGTATCAGAAGATAGATTAAGAAATGATGTCAAAAAACTCGCAGATTTTGGGACTAGACATACCTTAAGTGATACGCTTTCTGAGACAAGAGGTATTGGTGCTGCAAGACGTTGGATTAAATCAGAGTTTGATAAAATTTCTAGTAACTGTAACGATTGTTTAGAAGTTTTTTATCAAAAGGATTTGGTTGAAAAAGGGACAAACCAACGCATTGTAAAAGATGTAATGGTGGTCAACGTAGTTGCAATACAACGAGGAACAAAATATCCAAACAGGTATATTATCATGAGTGGTGATATAGATTCTAGAGTTTCTGACCCAACTGATTATACCACAGATTCTCCTGGTGCTAATGACAACGCGACTGGAATGGCTGGTGCCATGGAAGCTTCAAGGGTTCTTTCTCAATATAAATTTGAAAATAGTATTGTTTATGTTGGACTCTCTGGAGAGGAGCAAGGGTTATTTGGAGGTCAAGGTTTAGCAAAATATGCTAAGGAAAATGAATGGGAAATTATTGGTGTGTTAAATAATGATATGATAGGTAACATTACTGGTGTTGACGGCGTAGTTGACAATAGAACATTCAGAATTTTTTCAGAGCCTATTACAACAGACATAACCGACCCAAAAACATTAGCTAGACAAGCAAGAAGTAGACGTTTTTATGGTGGTGAAGTAGACGGAATATCAAGGCAATTGGCTCGTTATGTTCATAAAACGACTAAAACCTATATGCCTGAAATGAATCCAATGATGGTATATCGCCTAGACAGATTTGGACGTGGTGGTCACCACAGGCCATTTAATGATCAAGGTTTTGCTGGTATTCGTATTATGGAAGCCCATGAAAATTATACCCAACAGCACCAAGATATAAGAACAGAAAATGGAATTAATTATGGTGATACTTTTGAACATGTAAATTTTCCATATTGTAAAAAATTAACAGCTGTTAATGCCATAACCATGGCTAGCCTTGCTTCTGCTCCTCCATCACCAAAAGAAGTAGGAATTGGAGGTGTCGTTGAAGCCTCAGCTAAATTTAAATGGAATAAAGTTGAAGGTGCTAAAGGCTATAAAATTTATTGGAGAGATACCACTTCCCCTACTTGGGATAATAGTAGGTACGTTGGCGATATTTCAGAATTCACATTAGAAGGTATAGTAATTGATAATTATTTTTTCGGAATATCTGCAGTTGGTGAAAACGGACATGAAAGTTTGGTGGTATTCCCAAACAAAATTTTTAGGTAATGAAAAAAAAAGCCATAACAGCAATTTTCTTATTATGCCTCTCATTAAGCTTTGCTCAACTACTTCAAGAAAAGAACAACTTTACAAGACAAGACTCATTACGTGGTAGTATCACTCCAGAACGTGAGTGGTGGGATCTCACATATTATCATTTAGATATTGAAGTTAAGCCAGACGAAAAGTTTATTTCGGGTAAGAATACAGTTCAGTATAAAGTACTTAAACCTCACAATAGGATTCAAATAGACTTACAATCTCCATTGCAGATTGAAAAAGTGATTCAGAATGGAAAAGAATTATCCTTCACATCAGAAATGAATGCACATTTTATTAATCTTGTTGACCAGCAAGAAGTCAATACCATAAATTCCTTAACCCTGCATTATAAAGGACATCCAAGAGAAGCTAAACGTGCACCTTGGGATGGTGGTTTATCCTGGAAAAAGGATGAAAATGGCAAACATTTTGTTGCCACATCTTGCCAAGGATTAGGTGCAAGTGTATGGTGGCCAAATAAAGATCATATGTATGATGAACCTGACAGTATGTTAATCAGTGTCACCAACCCAAAGGGTTTAACAAATGTTTCTAATGGTAGACTTCGCAATCTTGAAGAAAATGATGATAACACAGTAACATCACATTGGTTTGTGAGCAATCCTATCAATAATTATGGTGTCAACATTAATATAGGTGATTACACACACTTTTCAGAAACGTATAATGGCGAAAAAGGAGCATTAGATATGGATTACTGGGTATTATCCGATAATCTAGAAATAGCGAAAGAACATTTTAAGGATGCTCCAAAAATGATGAAGGCTTTTGAACATTGGTTTGGTTCTTACCCATTTTATGAGGATAGTTTTAAACTGGTTGAAGTCCCTTATTTAGGTATGGAGCATCAAAGTTCTGTTACTTATGGCAATCAATACAAGAAGGGATATTTAGGTAATGATCTGTCAGGAACAGGCTGGGGACTTAAATTCGATTTTATAATAATTCATGAAGCCGGACATGAATGGTTTGCAAATAACATTACTTACAGAGACGCTGCAGATATGTGGATTCATGAAGGATTTACAGCTTACTCGGAAAACTTATTTCTAGACTATTATTACGGCAAGGAAGCATCAGCAGACTATGTTATAGGCACAAGAGCTAATATTCAAAATGACAGACCGCTTATTGGACAATATAACGTCAACAATGAAGGGTCAAGTGATATGTATTATAAAGGTGCCAATATGCTTCACACATTACGCCAATTAATTGAGGACGATGGCTTATGGCGAGAAATCTTACGTGGTTTGAATAAAGAGTTTTATCATCAGACTGTGTCGAGCCAACAAGTAGAAGACTACATTAGCAAACGCACAAATAAAGACCTTACATCATTTTTTAATCAGTATCTACGCGATGTTAGGATTCCAACTTTAGAATATAAAATGAAGGACGGTAAATTAAATTATCGCTATACAAATATTATTAAAGGTTTTGATATGCCTATCCAAGTTGAGTTAGATGGGTATTCTCATTGGCTCTTTCCAAATTCGGAATGGCAAGTGTTAAAAACACCAGCTAAGACTTTTAACATAGATCGAGATTTTTATATTGAGACCAAAGAAATCTGATGATTTCAGAAATACCAGAATATTATTTTGAACGCGATGTAGAATGGTACGATTGGTTGCAATCCAACCACGATAAGTTTAAGGCTGTACTTCTTATCTTCTATAAACTCGAGACTGCTATGCCCACCATGCGCTAGGAGTAAGCAGTTAAGGTTACACTATGTTTCGGCTGGATTGATTCTACAGTAAAAAGTCTAGGTAAAGGAAAGCGAAAACAGTATTTCTCACCTCGCAATCCAAAAAGTACGTGGAGTGCTTTAAACAAAAAATACATCATAGAACTTGAAGACGCTGGACTTGTCTAAAACCCAGGATACGACATGATAAATCTTGCTAAAAAAAAGGTACTTAGACGGCAACAGATGATCTTGCAAATGGAGTAATTCCACCTGCCCTGCAAAAGCCTTTAATACTAATCCAAAAGCCATTGAAAATTTTAATAACTTCAGTCATGGATATCGTAAAAGTTATCTCTCATGGCTGAATAGTGCAAATTAAAAAAAGAAATAGTGTGCTCTTGGTTCTTATATACATAATGAAATAGTTAGGTGATATAAATATATGCGAAAAATGCTTAGGTCTATTCAATAGCATAGGCACGTTCTATTGGCCAAGAATCTTCATAACCTTCCTCCCATTTATGTGATTTAATTTCATCATCTGTAGCTAAACAACTATCAAGATGAGATCTGACTAGAGCTTCATCCATATCCTGCCCAATAAAAACAATCTCGTTTTTTCGATCGCCAAATGTCGTATCCCAATCTTTTTCAATATGATCCTGATTTTCTACAAAAGCGTATTGCTGTATTCTACTTTCAAAAGGCATACTGCTCCACCAAACTCCTGCACTATCTGCCTTTAATGAGCCTCCTGCTTGTCCCCAGATTAAAGCTTGGTCTGGACGCGAAGCCAACCAAAACAATCCCTTACTTCTTATAATGGATAACGGAAATCTTTGTTGTATATAATTCATAAAACGAACAGGGTCAAATAGCTTTTTTGTTCTATAAACAAAAGAAGAAATCCCATACTCCTCTGTTTCTGGAGTGTGGTCTTCCTTATTCAGTTCTTCGATCCATCCTGCACTTTGCTCAGCCTCATCAAAATCAAATAACCCAGTATTTAGAATTCTACTTGGATCTACTTTGCTATAACTAGACTCAATAATCTGAGCAGATGGGTTTAATTTGTTTATAGTTGCTCTTAATACACCCAAGTGATCTTTGGAAACTAAATCCGTCTTATTTAGAATAATTACGTTGGCAAATTCTATTTGATCAGTCAATAGATTTACTATGGTTCTATAATCATTTTCAATATCTGTTAAATCTCTATCTACCAGTAATTCAGGACTACCAAAATCCTTAAAGAAATTAAAGGTATCTACAACAGTAACCATGGTATCAACATAGCTAAAGCGTGATAGGTCAATACCATTTTCCTCATCGACAAATGAAAAAGTTTGTGCTACGGGAATCGGTTCACTAATACCTGTACTCTCAATAAGTAAATAATCAAATCTGTTTTCCTTAGCAAGACGTTCAACCTCAACCATTAGATCTTCACGCAGTGTACAACAAATACATCCATTACTCATTTCTACAAGCTTCTCCTCTGTACGCGAAAGCGTATTCTCGCTTTTAACAAGTGCCGCATCAACATTTACCTCACTCATATCATTAACAATTACAGCAACCTTTAGGCCTTGCTTATTATGCAGAACATGGTTTAATAAAGTTGTTTTTCCTGCTCCAAGAAAACCACTTAAAACAGTAACCGGCAATTTCTTATCCATAGTCTATAGATTTATTATTAATGAAGAGGACAAATTTAAGTGTAATAAATTATAAATGCAACTAAGTTGCATTTATAATTCTATGTCATAGTAAGACTATAACCCACTTATATAACTCCCATAAGGATCTTGAAACTGAAGTCCTTCGGAGTAACGATATTTACTCAATTTTTTAAATTGCACCAAGCCCCAAAGAATAAACTCTTTTTCAAAATAAACATCTTTTGGATCTATGTCTGGCTGGTAATCTGCGATTAAACTATCTAAAGGTTTAACTTCATCTAATTTAGATTGGTAAGTTACATCATCATAATCATCTAAGAGTTCAAATCCATCTCCATTAAAGAACCAAGATATCAAATCATCATAAGGTGTTTCTTCATCTTGCTTTTGAAGTTTTTCAATTTTGGGAAAATACTTTGGGAACAACGTTTTTATGGCATTATCCAATAAATTTTGAGCGACAAAATCCGCACCTTCTTGTTCACCTTCATAAACAAGTTCAACCTTACCCGTAATTGCAGGAATAACTCCAATAAAGTCTGATAATCTGACTGTTGTAGATTCATCACCTGAAATTAAAGCACGTCGTTCTGACGTACTGAGTAGATTCTCAAAGGCCGTAATACTCATTCTTGCACTAACACCACTTTTTACATCTATAAACTCACTTTCTCGAGCTTCAAAACTTATCTGTTCAATAAGGTCCTTGGCAAGTTCGGGTACATAAATTGTAGATTTTTGACGATCATCTAAACGCGATTCCTGGTTTGTAATAGTCTTTGCTATTTCAGTTGTATTTGGGTAATGCGTTAGTATTTGAGAACCTATTCTATCCTTTAAGGGTGTAACGATACTTCCTCTATTTGTGTAATCTTCTGGATTTGCAGTAAAAACAAACTGCATGTCTAAAGGCAACCTCAACTTAAAACCACGTATTTGAATATCCCCTTCTTGTAAAATATTAAATAGTGCTACTTGTATTCTTGCTTGCAGATCTGGTAATTCATTAATCACAAAAATACATCTATTAGCACGAGGTATCATTCCATAATGTATCACGCGATCATCAGCATAGCTCAATTTTAAATTGGCTGCTTTAATGGGATCTACATCTCCAATAATATCAGCTACCGTAACATCTGGAGTTGCCAGTTTTTCAACAAAACGTTCACTCCGGTGTATCCATGCTATTGGTGTGTCATCCCCTTTCTCTTTAATTAACTCGACTGCATAACGAGATATGGGTTTTAGTGGATCATCATTTATCTCAGAGCCTTCAACATATGGTATATATTCATCTAATAAAATTATCATCATCCGAGCTAGACGTGTCTTGGCTTGCCCTCTCAATCCTAACAAATTGATATTATGTTTAGATAAAATTGCACGTTCTAATTCTGGTATTACGGTATGTTCGTAACCATGTATTCCTTCAAATGTAGTTTTCTTTTCTTTTATGTTAGATATTAAATTTTCTCTTAATTCGTCTTTAATGGTTTTGCTCTGATAACCTGATTTCTTAAGGTCTCCTAATGTTTTTATCTGTATCTTTTTCATATTATCCTTTAATTCTTCTTTTTCTATTGTTTTCGTAATCTTCAAATATCATTTCGCCCAATCCCTTCAATCCTGTATAAAATGCTTTACCTCTATTCGCTTGTGTAAACTCCCTAACAAATCTCATTAAGTAAGGATCTTCAGCAATCATAAATGTTGTAATTGGTATATGTAATCGCCTTGCCTGTTGAGCCATTGCGTAGCATTTATTAGTTATGTAAGGATCAAGTCCATTACTGTTTTTATAATACTGTCCATCTGGCATTCGTAAGCAACTTGGTTTACCATCCGTAATCATAAAAATTTGTTTGTTAGTGTTACGCTTACGTCTAAGCATATCCATTGCCAACTGCAAACCAGCCACGGTATTAGTATGATATGGTCCTACTTTAAGATATGGTAAATCCTTAATTTTAATGGGCCAAGCGTCATTTCCAAAAACTAAAATATCTAGAGTGTCTTTTGGGTATCTAGTCATTATCAATTCAGATAATGCCATTGCCACTTTTTTTGCTGGAGTAATTCTATCTTCACCATATAATATCATACTATGACTAATATCAATCATGAGTACAGTGCTCATTTGACTTTTATGTAAAGTCTCCTCAACAACCAAATCGTCTTCAGTGAGATTAAAATCACCAACGCCATGATTTATTTGAGCATTTCTAAGACTTTCAGTTATTGACACTTTTTCTAAGGCATCACCAAAATGATAGGATCTAAATTCACCAGTATGTTCATCTCCAATTCCAACGCCTTTACTCCTATGGTTTCCAGAACCACTACGTTTTATTTTACCAAAAATATGTTCAAGTGCCTGTTTACGTATGGCTCTCTCCGTTTTTTCAGTAATTGTCAATTTACCTTTGCCTTCACCATCACCTAGACCATCTATATCAATTTCTTCGCGTATGTATCCTTTATTCTTTAGATCTTCAATAAAATCTTCAATAGTATATTCTGGTGTTGTTAGGTTGTACTCTTGGTCTAATTGCCTCAACCAATCAATAGCCTCATCAAAATCACCTGAAGTGTAAGTTATGAGTTCTTTGAAAATTTCAAAAAGTTTATCAAATGGAGACTGATTCTGAGCTTCATATTGCTTAAAAACAAATCCAGATTTTTTCAAGTTTTCTTTCATATTCGTATAAAAATACTGCTTTTTAAGACGCTGATGAAAGCATTAACATCTCTTTTAGAAATACGAATTTTCTTTTCCTTAATTTTATCAAAAACTAACCTAATTTAGAATGAAAAAACTTTTCTCTCTTGTTATGCTCTTAAGCGTAACACTTCTCATCGCACAAGAATTATCAATGGACATGCTTAAAAATATGGCACCAAGAAATATTGGTCCAGGTGGAATGTCTGGTCGTGTCACAGCAATTGATGTTGTTCATAACAATCCTGATATAATGTATGTAGGCACAGCATCTGGTGGACTTTGGAAATCTACTTCTGGAGGCATAAAATGGGATCCGATTTTTGATAATGAACTTACTGCATCAATTGGAGCAGTGGAAATTCAGCAATCAAACCCAAGTGTTATTTGGGTTGGTACAGGAGAAGGAAATCCCCGTAACTCCTTAAATGGTGGTTATGGTGTCTACAAGTCCCTCGATGGTGGTAAAACTTGGAATGCTATGGGTCTAGAAAAAACACGTCACATCCATAGAATTATAGTGGACCCTACAAATCCAGATGTTGTTTATGTTGGCGCCATTGGTTCACCTTGGGGCGAACATCCTGAGCGTGGTGTTTTTAAAACTACCGATGGTGGTAAAACTTGGAATAAAATTTTATTCGCAAATAACAAAACTGGTGTTGCTGATATGGTAATGGATCCAACCAATCCAAACAAATTATTTGTTGCTATGTGGGAGCATAAGCGTGACCCTTGGTTTTTTAATTCTGGAGGCAAAGGATCTGGGTTGCATATGACTCATGATGGTGGTAAAACTTGGAAAAAGATTTCAGATGAGGATGGACTGCCAGAAGGTGATTTAGGAAGAATTGGCGTGGCCATAGCACCTGGTAAACCAAATATTGTATATGCTCTTGTTGAAGCCAAGAAAAATGCACTTTACAAAAGTAATGACGGTGGGTTTAAATGGCAGAAAATCAATGACAAAAATGATATTGGTAATAGACCTTTTTACTATTCTGAAATCTATGTAGATCCACAAAATGAAAATAGAGTCTATTCAGTTTTCACCTATGTAAATGTGTCTGAAGATGGCGGTAAAAATTTCAGCCAGTTAATGCCAGCCTATGGTGTGAGTAATGGTGTACATCCAGATCACCATGCATGGTGGATTCATCCCGAAGACGGTAGTTTTATGATAGACGGAAACGATGGCGGGATGAATATTACCAGAGATGGAGGTAAAACCTGGCGTTTTATTGGTAACATTCCTGTGGCTCAATTTTATCATATTGCTGTGGACAATGAATATCCTTATAATGTATATGGTGGTATGCAAGACAACGGATCTTGGCGCGGACCAGCATATGTTTGGCGAGCACAAGGGATTAGAAATAGCTATTGGCAAGAAATTAGTTTTGGTGATGGATTTGATGTAGTACCAGACAGAGACGATTCTAGATATGGATGGTCTATGAGTCAACAAGGATATGTGAGTAGATACGATTGGCAAACTGGAAATAACTACTCGGTAAGACCAACTCATCCTGACCCAAATATTAGGTTAAGGTTCAACTGGAACTCTGCAATAAATATTGATCCATTTGATAATAGCACGATATATTTTGGAAGTCAATTTGTACATAAATCAACAGACAAGGGTGAGACATGGACCATAATTTCTCCTGATCTATCAACTAATGATCCAGAAAAACAAAAACAATCAGAAAGTGGTGGTTTAACGATGGATGCTACTGGTGCTGAAAACCATACTACTATTTTAGTTATAGAACCCTCACCTGTTGAGAAGGATATGCTATGGGCAGGAACAGACGATGGACGTGTTCATTACACAACAGATGGTGGAACACAATGGAAAGAAGTTACGAAAAACATAATAGGTTTACCTCAAGGAAGTTGGGTTGCACAAATAAAAGCTTCTAATAAAAATAAAGGAGAAGCACTTTTAATTGCCAATGACTACAGACGCTTTAATTATACACCATATGCCTATAGAACCAAAAACTATGGTAAAACTTGGGAGCGTATTGTAGATGATAGAGATGTACAAAGTTATACTCTAGCCATAGTTGAAGATTTAGAAGAACCTAATCTTATGTTCTTAGGTACTGATGATGGACTTTATGTTTCTATTGATGCAGGTGAAAAATGGACTAAATGGACAGAAGGATTCCCAACAACCTCTGTAAAGGATTTAGTAATTCACCCTCGTGAACATGATTTGGTAATAGGTACATTCGGTCGAGCAGCATGGGTTTTAGATGATATTAGACCCTTACGAGAAATGGCTAAAAACCCTTCTGTAACTAAAGCAAACATCAAACTTTTTGATACTCCAATAGCATATCAAGCAGCTTATCAACAACCAACTGGTAGTCGTTTTGGTGCAGATGCGATGTATCAAGGCGAAAATCGTCCTGGTGGAGCTAGTTTAGCATATATGTTCAATAAAAAGGACGCTGTGAAGTCGGACATAAAGGATAATGCAAAAAAAGCTGATAAAAATGTTAGTGCTAAAAAAGTAGATATAGAGAAAGCAGTGAAATGGGATTCATTAACATTAAAAATCTATGATGGTGACAGACTAATAAGAACCCTTGAACGCAAAGCTCCAAAAGAAAACGGCATTCAAAAATGGACTTGGTATATGGATGAAGCTGGTGTTGACAGACCATCTAGAAGAGTTAGACCACGACGCGGTGAACCTGGTGGTGTTGGTGTAAAACCAGGAACTTTCAGAGTAGTTTTACATTATGGCGACCAATCATCTGAATCTAATATAAAAGTTGTGTCAGACCCAAGATTAGAAGTATCACAGAAGAATATCGATGAAGTCTATGCAGCAGCTAAAGAGCTAGAAAAATTGCAAAAATCCTCTGCCGATGCTGTTAAACAATTATCTGAAAGTAAAACCATCGCAGAAAAGTTTAAAAAAGATCTAAGTAAGTTAGACAAAGAAGGATTTAAAGATCAGATTAAAGAATCAAAAGAGATTGTAAAAGCAATTGACAGCTTAATTGACAAATATTTAGGTAAGGTAGATAAGCGTCAAGGTATAACTAGAAATCCTGAAGTAACACCTCTTCAAAGATTAAGAACAGCTGCAGGCTATGTATTTAATAGCCAAAATGGATTAACTTCTACAGAAACTACATTGATTAAGCATGCAAAAGATGCTTTAGATGAGTTGTTTGGAGAAACTAATAATTTCTTCAATACGGAATGGAAAAGCTATCAAGAAAAAATGACGCAAGTAAAAATGAATCCGTTTAAAGAATACAAGACCTTCTCCGTAGATTAAGTCATAAAAAAACGCTCTAAAATTTAGAGCGTTTTTTTATTATTCTATCCATTTAAGACTACCATAGTCTTCAATTTTTATCTGTTTTCCTTTTGTGGAAATAAGACCTTCCTTTTTAAATTGTGATAAAATTCTAATGGCTGATTCTGTTGCTGTACCTACTATGCTTGCATAGTCCTCTCGAGATATTACAATATTTAAATAATCATCAGCATTGGTTCCGAAATTATCATATATGTATATTAATATTTCGGCCATTCTGCGTTTTACTGATTTCTGAGCCATATTTACTAATGAAATATCAGAATCTTTCAAATCGTTAGCCATTTTCTTTAAAACATCCATTGTGAATTTTGGATTCTTGACTAAGTCTGCCATAATCTCACTCTTCGGAATAAAACACATTTCCATATCATTAAGAGCTACAGCACTTAAATTGGTTTTTTGCTCTGTAACTAAAGAACGTTTACCTAATAAACCTCCTTTTACCACAAGCTTAACGACCTGATCCTTTCCATTTTCGCTCAACTTAGTTAATTTACAAACACCGTCTCTAACGCAGTAAACTCCATTTAAGGTCTCTCCTTCTTCAAAAATAACTTGACCCTTTTTATAGATTTTCCCAGTTTTACAAGCTGATACTCTCATTAGTTCCTGTCTTGTCAAGGATTTTAAAGAATTGAATTCCTTAACAATACAAGATTCACATTTACTCATACCAATTGATTTTGTGACAATATCAAATATAAGAATTACATGATAAATATCATATTTTAAGTATTATTATAATACCACTTTTGTTACAGGTATAATTGAGCAAATTTTAAATGGTAAATAACTCCTGTTTTCATTGTGGTGATGATTGTGGTAGTCACCCAATTTCTTTTCAAGATAAATCATACTGCTGTAACGGTTGTAAAACTGTTTTTGAAATTTTTAACGAGAATGAATTGACCTGTTACTATGACATGGGAAATACTCGTGGTGCTATTCCTAAGGAAATAGAAGGCAAATACGATTTCTTATCCCAAGAAAACATCATTGAAAAACTTACAGATTTTAGAAGTGATACTTTAGAAGTTGCTACACTTTATATTCCACATATCCACTGTAGCTCTTGTATTTGGATTCTTGAAAACCTAAACAAACTCAATGAAAACATCTCTGATTCTCAAGTAAACTTCGGGAAGAAAACAGTTAGAATTACCTATAATTCTGACACTTCAAATCTTAAGGAAATTGTTTTGCTATTGAGTTCAATTGGTTATGAACCATACATTAGTCTTGATGATTTTAGCTCTGGTAAAAGCCATATCAATAGAACATTAATCTATAAGCTGGGTGTAGCAGGTTTTGGATTTGGTAACATCATGTTTTTATCCTTTCCTGAGTATTTTGAAATCAATGAGTTTTGGTTAGAGCAATACAAACATATGTTTAGATGGTTAATGTTTGCACTTGCTGTACCAGTTTTGTTATATTCTGCTCAAGATTATTTTGTTTTGAAGCAATCAGTTGCTTAACTTTACTTTTATCTAAATAACACATCTAAAATGAAACACTTAAAACTAATTGCATTAGCAGTAACTCTAATTTTTGCTACGGCATGTAAAAAAGATAAAAAAGAAGCAGAACAAATTATCGAAACCGAAATTGAGGAAGTTGTAGAAGGCACAAAAACTGACAAAACAATTACTGTAACCATGTCTCCTAAAAGTGATAGTAATGTTACTGGTACTGTCATTTTTAACGATGAGGATGGTCAAGTAACAATGGAAGGTAAACTCTCTGGGCTTACCGAAGGTGTACATGCCATTCATCTACATGAAAAAGCAGATTGTTCGTCGCCCGATGGAAAATCATCTGGTGGCCATTGGAATCCAACAGCACAACCACATGGTGCTTGGGGAGCAGAGACCGGTTTTCATAAAGGTGATATTGGGAATATGACTGCCAATGCAGAAGGCAATGCAGAAATATCATTGACTACAGACCAATGGTGCATAGGATGTGGAGATGACACAAAAAATATTTTGGGTAAAGCGGTAATTGTGCATCAAGGTGAAGATGATTTAACATCACAACCATCAGGTGCAGCAGGTGCTAGAGTCAGTTGTGCAGGGATTATTGAATAAATCGACATTGAAAATAAAATACAAGCCATCATTATTGATGGCTTTTTTATTTACAAACCATTTAATTTTCAAGATAAAATTTATCTTTATGTCATAATTCTACCTCTATGAATCCATCAGCTCACGGCTGGATAAAAAAATTAATTAAGGAAGTTTCTGAAACCATGTATTCAGATACCCAATTAACCGAGTTTTACATAAAACTTAAGCAAACTGGTTTCATTTACGGAAGCAATATCAAAGTAGTTTTGGATATTGTAAAACCATTTGATTTAACTGAAGAAGAACGCTGTAAAATCAATCTACTTCTCACCTATTATTTCATATATAAAAAAGCGAATGCCAATCAAGATTTTATTGAAAGCTTAATTGGATATTACAAAGCTATCAGTGAAAAAAAGAGATCATTTTTTGAAGAATTATTTAGCGATAATACTTCTGATAGTTTATTAGAGAAAATGATACATAAACGTATCCACGTTGATGATAATTTTATTACGAAAAGCTTTAATTATTTTTTAATAAATGCCTTATTATTTGTAGACGTATTGGGCTACCAGCGCTTTTTACTCAAAAATAATAGTATAAAGACCTATATAAATAACCTCGAAGCATCCTTAGAGACAATCATTTTTTCGGTAATGGAGAAAAAAGTAAACAAATCCCATTACGACCAAAACCTTATTAAGTTATTTGAAGGTTCCATAAGACATAAAAAATCACAGCCACCATCTTATCATGAGGCAATTTCATTTATCACAACGCCATTAGAAAAACTCTATGTGGTAGATCTTGTGTGCATGGCATCATGGACTGACAAGGTTATTGACAAGGCCGAACGTGAGTTTTTGAGCGAGTTAAAATCGAGTTTAGCACTTGACAACAGTGTAATTACACAGTCTGTAGATGATATAAATACATTCTACAACGAACATAAGGAAGATGTAGCTTTTTTGAGTTCAAAAAATCTAGCTCAAAGTTTTTATGACAATAGCAGTAAGGTAGTGACAAGGCTCATTAAAAGAAATAGCAAACGGTTAATAAGAGAACTGTCAGAAAGCAAGGAAGCTATGTCATTACTAGCACAATCTACACAGCGACATCTTACTGACGATGAGCAAAAGAAGATACAAACTCAATTATTAGATATCTTTAAATCCATACCCAGTTTAGCAATTTTTATGTTACCAGGTGGCATGCTTTTACTACCACTATTCGTAAAGTTTATTCCTAAGTTATTGCCATCTGCATTTGATGATAATAGAATCGAAGACGATTAAATTGCTTGATTTATTCTAGCCAGTTTTTAAAATCCTTTACACGTTCCCTCGCCACAATAACATCTTGTTCATTATAATAGTTGAGTTTTATCTGAAGCCTAGAATTGGTATAGCTAATAATATCTTTAATAGCATTAATATTTACATAGAACTTACGGCTTATTCTGTAAAATATATAAGGCTCTAACTCATCTTCCAATTGATCTAAAGTTAAATCTAAAAGATAATTTCTGCCTTCAACCGTATATGCATAAGTACCTTTGTTTTCGCTGTAAATACATTCTATATCTTCTATATTAATCAGCTTTAAATGTTGGCCGACTTTTACAGAAAACCTTTTTTTATACTCACGTTCAATTGGGTTAACCAAGAGTTTCTTTATATCATTAAAATCTAATGTAACTGACTTCTGCTGTTGTGTAGTGCTTTTATATTGTTTTATGGCCGCTTGCAACTCGTCTTCATCAATTGGCTTGAGCAAATAATCTATGCTATTTAATTTAAAAGCTTGAAGTGCGTACTCATCATAAGCTGTTGTGAAGATAACAGCAGAATTAATTTCGAGAGTCTCAAAAATCTCAAACGAAAGCCCATCACTAAGCTGAATGTCTAAAAAAATAATATCTGGGTGTTCATTATTCTGAAACCAATCTATGGATTCTTCTACGGAGTGCAACATTGTTTCAGCTTCTATCCCAATAGTACTTAACATGCGTTGTAAGCGTCTTGCAGAAGGCTTTTCGTCTTCAATAATTATTACATTCATTCTTTAAAAAAAGTTTTTTAGTTGGCTTAAAATTAGCCTACTCCCACATTGTTGTTTCTTCCTCTGTAATTTTATTAAGGTATTCTTCAATCTTTCGATCTTCCCATTCTTTCTTAAACAAGAATCTACCTTTAAATGCACGCCACCAATGGATGATTATAAAAATGGTCCAACCTACTAAGGTACTCGTATTAACCCATGTAACGGCCTTTTTGTGTGGACCACCGTCCATAATATAAAAGTTATACAGAATCAAACTAACTACTACTAGGTAACCTACCAAATGAAGGTAAAAAATCTGAATCTGTTTTACCTTTTTCTTTGCTCTAATGAGGCTTTCTTGTTCATTGAATTCTGTCATGGCTACTCCCAGTTCTTACGTTCCTTATCCATAAACTCTTCGATCTTGCGCTTCTCCCAATTCTTCCCAAAGAAGAAATCTGGTCCAAACACACCAATTAAGTGAAAGAATAAACCTATTCCCCAAAATACTGCAGTTGCATATGGTCCGAAACCGTCAAAACCTGCATTAACGCCTATGAGAATAATTAAAAAGACATTAACTACAATGTAAACTGCGAAGTGCCAGTAAAAACCTATTAAAGATTCTACTTTTTTCTTTGCTCTTAAATATGCTTCTTCTTTTCTATAATCCGAAACATTATCTTCTTTGCCATACGGCTCTATATTATATTTTTCCATGATATCTTTTATTTTGAATTATTAGATAATTCTTCATTCATAATCTGTTCTATTTTACGCTCTTCCCACGCTTGCCCAAACTTAACCGATAGAAAATGTAGCACTACAAATATGCCCCAAATCACCCATGTGCTCAGTACGTTTATGGTTAGAAATTCATCTATAAAACTATTCCAACTATTTAAACCGCCCCAAACCTTAAAACCGGTTAATACAATATTTACAATTAAGTAAATAATTAGGTGTGTGTAAAAGCCCTTCTGACGTTCCACGCGGTTTTTAGCTTTTATATAACTTAAATTAGAGTTTTGATTTTTCATAATTCCACAAATTAATTCCAACGATTTTTTTGTTCTTCCTCACGCATATACTCCTGTATTTTGCGTTCTTCCCACTTAGCTCCTAATGCACCTTGATCTACAAAGACACGGTAAGCATTAAATACTAATCCTATTCCCCAAAATACTAGTGGAAACCAAAACCATTGGATGGTGAATGGTGTAAAAGTGCGCCAGATAAAATATAAAAATGGAATTACAATTACATAGGAGATTATGCTATAATAAAATCCTTTTAATTCGTCGACGCGCTTACGTGCCCTCACATAATCGTCTCGTAGTCTGTCTTCTGATCGTTGTGTTGTTCTCATAATTGATACTTGTTTTGTGAGAATCGGAATTGCTACTGCAAAATCCTTCTCTCGTTGATTGATGTAAACTTTTCTTTTTGTCAGAAGTGCGTAGCGTTGCTTAATATTCTCTAATCCAACACCACTACCCTTCTTTACGATTTGTTTTGGCTGAAGATTATTCATCACCACCAGGTGATTTCCGTCTTCATATATTTTTATGTGCAATGGTTTACTTGAGGTAACCATATTATGCTTTACAGCGTTTTCTAAAAGCAACTGTAATGACAAAGGCACAACTTTATTTTCTAGGTTTGAAGACTTATCCGGAATATCAAAAATGATACTGTCTTCAAATCGCATTTTTAATAGCGACATATAGGTTTTGGCAAACTTTAATTCTTCGTCTACAGTAACCAGTTCTTTATTCTTTTGCTCTAATACATAGCGATAGACCTTAGATAAAGAGGTAGTAAACTTCTTTGCACTATCAGGATTTTCCTCAATTAAACTTGTTAATACATTCAGGCTGTTGAATAAAAAGTGTGGATCTAATTGATTCTTTAAAGCATCAAACTTAGCACTCGCCGCACCTGCAATTACTTTTTGCTCCTTAACCTTATTTTTTTGATAACGGTTGTAGAAATAAGTAATATAAAATATTGATAAAATGCTTAGTGTTATCCAAAGGCCAAATGCATAGCCACTCCATCCGTCGTTTTGGAAAAATGTTTTAAAGGACTGACCGTACAAAAAGACCAAGACTAATATTCTCATTATAAATATTGTAGCCAAGGTAATTACAGTTGCTCCTGATATACCATAGATAATTCGTTTTAGTACATCGTAATTTCTGATTTTTAGTTTTTGAATAAAATCAAAATATAAAGAGTTGACATAACTTAAAGCAAACGTATACAACTGTGTAATACCAAAATCAACTAGGTATAAATTGATGTCATCATAATTAACCTCATTAACTACCATGAAAAATCTGATGGCATATATACCACAACCAATTAAAAAAACAACGACTAAACTTTTAGCTGATTTAAGCATCTCTTAACTAGTTTTATTACTCTTTACAATTAGTAGCAATGTCACCCTCTACTCTATCTTTTCCCCATTTTGGGTGAAACTCACTCTCTGCTTTAAAGGTATCAAAAAGTTCTATTGTCGCTTCAATATCTGTACAAAAAGGCTTGGTATCCTTTCCAAAGTAACGCGCACTTCCCATGGCCCAACTTGCCTTACAATATGCCACTCTAGGATTTTCTGGTGCTATAGCATAAGCCTTGGCGTATAGCTCACTTACTTTGCCAGAGTATTTCATACCATAGGTCATACCATCATAAGCAATCCAGTTGGTTAATACCTGCGCTTGTATTACCATTAGCTCTGGGTTGTTTTCACTTTTTGCCATAGCAATATCTAGGTGTTCCTGGGCTTTATCCAATTGCGCTTTTAAGATCGCTTCGTCTTTGATATTCCAGCTTTTTAAACTGTTCATAAAAGCAACGTAGTAATTTGGCAACCACTCATTTTCCTCCGCATTTGAGATTCGTACAAATAAATTCTCTGCTTCATCCCATTGATCAGCTTCCCAAAGCTGAAACGCCTTCGTCATTCCTTTTTCATAATTAGTCTGTGCTTTTGTCATTCCTGTAACGACTAATAAAGCCATGATGATTAAACTTTTCATTTGTTGATTGATTTTAAAGTGTTATTGTTATTGATTTATCTTCTTTTAATTCAAACTTGGCATCCTTCCATTTTGGAGGTCCCATAAAACCTTTAGCATTATTAGAACATCCATAATCTTCTTTTGGGATACCAATAAAATTGCCGTCTAATTTATCATTCTTGTTTTCATCATGAAAAATGGAAACCGCATAAGTCCCTTCAGGTACATTTTCAAAGGATACCGTACATCCATTATTGCTAATCTCACTCTTGGCACCTTTAAAGATTTTATCTAAAAAATCTGATTCGCTATTATAAAGCGCAATCATCATTTGACCTTCATTACTATTTGCTTCCTCAATATTCACAGTTAGTTTAAATTCCTTCTGTGCATTTGACACATAAGATACCAGACTCAATATGATGATAATTGCAATTTTTGTTAATACGTTCATGACTTACTTTTTTAATTGATACAAATATCCGACACATTTCCAGTTTTTTAAAACCCATATTACCGAATTGTAAAATTTTACAGACGAATTGTAATTTTCTAAAAATTCACCTCAAAAATCAGTAACTTATTATAACATTTTGCTACTTATAGCTTATGACACCATTAAACTAATCCAAATATGAAACGCATTTCCTTTTTATTTGTCCTTTCCTTATGTATTACCTTCTCTTTTGCTCAGACCGACAAGCGATTAAAAGGTATAGAAAAACAGTTTAATTCTATTTTAGAAACCAGTAAAGCACCTGGTTTTGCAGTTGCCATTGTTGAAGGCGATAAAATTGTCTATGCCAAAGGATTTGGCTATAAAGATTATGAAAAGAAATTACCAGCAGATGCCAATACCTTATATGCCATTGGATCCTCAACCAAAGCCTTTACCTCTGCCTTATTAGGTTTATTACGCGAGGATGGCAAACTAGATTTTGATGACAGTCCAATACAGCATGTTCCAGGATTAGAGTTTTATAATGGCGATATGAATAACAATATTATCATTAAAGACTTGATGCGCCATAGTACAGGCTTACCTAGACACGACGGCGCTTGGTACTTTTTCCCAAATAAAAATAAGGATACCTTGGTGGCGCGTATGAAATATCACGAACCATTTACAGGTGTACGCCAACGTTGGTATTACAATAACTTTGGTTTTTTACTACAAGGCGTTATCACTGAGAAACTTACAGGTAAATCTTGGGAACGGAATATTGAAGAAGAATTCTTTAAGCCATTGGGTATGGACCGTTCTAAAACCAACTTGGCTGGCTGGAAAAGCTCTAGCAACATTGCCGTAGGTTACCGACTAGACGAAGATAGAATGGTTAAGAAAATGGATTATTACGACATCTCAGGAATGTCACCTGCGGGAAGCATTAACAGCAGCGTTAATGATATGAGCAAATGGATGATGTTATGGCTCAATAAAGGAAAAATTGGTGAGGAGCAGATTTTGCCAGAAGATTATATACAAGAAGCTATGAGCTCTCAGATGGTTGCCGCTGCAGGTTTCCCATCGGAGGAATTACCAGACGTACAATATGCCAATTACGGTTATGGTTGGTTTTTACACTCCTATAAAGGGCATTACTTGGTTGAGCATGGTGGTAATATAGATGGTTTCTCAGCAAGTGTAGCCTTATATCCTATGGATAATATAGGTATAGTGGTACTGACCAACCAAAACGGATCTGCCGTACCACAATTAATAAGAAGTATTGCAGCAGATCATATGCTTAAGGTTGAAAAAACAGAATGGGCAAAAGAATATAAAAAGGATATTGAAAAGGCTCTAGAAGCTCAAGCGAAGGCAGAAGATGGTGGCAAAGAAGATGCTAATGTTAAAGGAACAAAACCATCACATATTTTGTTAGATTACACTGGTTTTTACGAACATCCAGGTTATGGTAAGTTTGAGGTTGTTGTAGAAAACGATACGATGTATACAGAGTTGGATAACAACAGACAATACCTGCACCATTACCATTATGATACTTTTGAGCTTATAGATGTTAATGATGGTAAGATTGAAGCATCTCAGATTGGTGGTGCACTAAAGGTGACGTTTACCACTAATGTGGCTGGCGATATAGATTATATGAAGGCCAATATAGAGCCTATGACAGATCCTATAGCCTTTAAACGCACACCAAATACCATAGATGTAGATGCAGACACTTTAGAGCAGTATGTAGGCTTATACGATTTAATGGGTACGGAAATTAAAACCTATATTAAAGACGAGAATGTGCTCTTTGTCTTTGTACCGGGTCAGCCAGAATACCCTCTTTTACCCACGGCAGAACATAAGTTTAACTTTAAGACTTTAGAAGGCTTTAAGGTAGAATTTATAGAAACCGATGGCACTATTACCGAAGTTAAGTTTATACAGCCTAATGGTACTTTTGTTGGCACACGAAAAAAAGAATAAATATGTAACCTTACGTATTACAACTATCAATATTTATAGCTTTCTTTATCACATAAAACATATTTGGGCTAAAAATAATGTTATATTCCCTAGTTGTACTTAATTGAGTTATGAGAATAAATGAGATACTACTCAATATTATTACAATATCCGTTATTGTCATTTTACCGCATACTGAACTCATTCCAAATTTCGGATACAGTGTCCCGATATTTGTTTTAGTTTGGCTCATTTTAAAATATTCCAATGAGACTTTTTCAAATATTGGATTCAGCTTAAAACAATTTAAACCAAAATCGATTCTAATCGGGAGTTTGGTTGCGTTACTGACTTTAAGCTTCATGCAACTAATATTCTTTCCAGTACTAGAAAATTTCGTAGTTTTTGAAGATACCGAAGTTGGATTACATGCTTTTATAAAAGGTAACTTAGGTCAATATTTAATTATAATAATTATGGGGTGGATAGTTGGTGGATTTTATGAAGAAATTGTATTTCATGGATTCATCTTTTCTCGACTAGAAAAAATGATTAAAGGTAAATATGCAACAACTATAGCATTTATAGGAACGGCTACTATTTTTGGTGCATATCACTATCAATTGGGAGGAGCTGGACTTATTAATGCATTGATTGTTGGTGCAGTATATCTTGGGCTTTTCTTATTTTATAAAAGAAATTTATGGTATTCAATATTCTGCCATGGCGCATACAATACAATTGTAATAACATTGATATACAATGGATACATATAAAAAAACTAAGTACAACACTGTATAAACGGAATTAAAACGACCGTTTATACTAAACGTTCTCATCAATTAAAAAAATGAAAATAAGTCATGTAATATACAAGGTTGATAATTTAAGAAATGGATTCAAACATTTTAAAAGCAAAGGATTTGAAATTGAATATGGTTCAAAAAGAAATCCACATAATGCTTTAATTTATTTTTCACAAGGACCCTATATTGAAGTATTAGAAAATGTAAAACTTCCACCCTATGCAAAACTATTTTTAAAGCTGATCGGCAAGCATAAAGTTATTGATAGATTGGAACGGTGGAATAAGGAGAAGGAGGGTTTTATTGAATTATGTTTGGAGAATTATGATACCGACTTTAAAAAAGAAGAGGAAGTTTTAAAAAAGTATAAGCAAGGTTACTTTATTACGAAGAGCAAAAGATTAGATCCATCAAATAGATTACTCAAATGGAAACTCCTTTTTCCAGAAGAATGGAGAATCCCATTTCTAATGACTTATTTTAATATTGACCCCAAACCAAAAAAAAATAATCACCCAAATGGAATAAAAAAAATTAAGATCATTTCATATGGTACAAATGCAGAGTTCATTCCAATAATTAATGAATTATGCGACGATAACATCCTTAATTTATTCATTGGTGATGGTTTTTTAAATTTAGAGTATGAAAAATAAAAACTGATGAGAACAAATCCTATACGCAATACCTTTCCGGATACTGCGTATTTCCAGACCGTTGGGCATAATTAAAATGAGTTAAAAAAATCATAATGACTTATAAATAATTAGGTGATTTTAAGGCAAAGAAAAGACCATCAATTCTAATGGCCTTCTTATATCTCATAATATTGAGTTTAAAACATCTCTCTACCTGAGAAATGAAATGCACCTTCAATAGCAGCGTTGTCATCACTATCACTTCCATGTACAGCATTCTCACCAATAGAAGTAGCATATAATTTACGGATAGTTCCTTCAGCAGCCTCAGCAGGATTAGTAGCACCAATTAAAGTTCTAAAATCTTCAACGGCATTATCCTTTTCTAAAATAGCTGCAACAATTGGCCCACGTGTCATATACTCCACTAATTCTGGGAAGAATGGACGCTCTTTATGTATTGCGTAAAACTCCTTTGCATCTGCCGCAGTCATTTGAGTTAGCTTCATTGCTACGATTCTAAATCCTGAGGCAGTAATTTTTTCTAATATTGCGCCAATGTGTCCTTTTTCGACAGCATCTGGCTTTAACATTGTAAATGTTCTGTTAGTTGCCATGTATCTTTTTTTAAATGTGGTGCAAAAGTAATGTATTTCTTGAATTTATCAAGTCCCTAATTTTAATAAATCTTTATCATTTCAGAATTCAAAAATCAGCAATGAGATTATAAAAAATTGTATCTTCGTCAACTATGATTAAGACACACATCTCTGAAATAAAATCACTTTTAAAAACACCTAAGAATGTGGTTATTGTACCACATAAAAATCCAGATGGTGATGCCATGGGTTCTACCCTTGCATTGTGTCATTATTTAAAAATATACAATCATAATGCTGTGGTGATTGCACCTAATGACTATCCAGAGTTTTTAAAATGGTTACCTGGGGATGAACATGTCTTAAAATTTGATTCCTTAGTAAAAGAAAGCTTAGATGTCATAGAAAACGCCGATCTCATTTTTACATTAGATTTTAATGCCTTACATAGAGCTGGCGAGGAATATGGTGCGATATTAAAAGTTTCAAGGGCAATAAAAATAATGATAGACCATCACCAGCAACCTGATGATTATGCTAAATATGTCTACTCTGATGTAAGCATGTCCTCTACTTGCGAAATGGTTTTTAACCTTATTGAAATGCTTGGTGATGTTGAAATAATAGACACCACAATTGCTACTTGTTTATATGTTGGTATTATGACTGATACGGGCTCTTTTAGATTTCCATCAACTACAAGCAGAACACACCAGATCATTGCAACACTAATTGATAAAGGTGCAGAGAATTCTGAAATTCATAATAATGTATACGACACCAACAATTTTGAACGATTACAATTACTTGGTAGAGCAATGCAAAACCTAAAAGTGATTCCAGAATTAAGAACGGCATACATAACACTTTCTCAATCAGAACTAGATGAATTCAACTTTAAGAAAGGTGACACAGAAGGGTTTGTGAATTATGCCTTATCGTTAAAGGGTATCATATTTGCTGGCATCTTTATAGAAAACAAAGCTGAGGAGATTATAAAAATTTCTTTAAGAAGCAAAGGGGAATTTTCTGTTAACGAATTTTCCCGTGCTCATTTTAATGGAGGTGGACATACAAACGCAGCTGGTGGACGTAGTCATACCAAATTAGAAGAAACCATTGATAAATTTATTAGTATCTTACCACAGTATAAAGAACAATTGTCCCAAAAATGAAAAACCCATACCTCATATTAATATTGCTTGTAACACTTGTTAGTTGCAAATCTCCGGAAGCTCGCATGCCAGAGTCAGTTAAATCTGGATCATTTCTAAAAGAGTCTGCAGAACGCAATAAAAAACTCAATGCCTTAGAACATAAAATGATAGAATCCATAATGGAAAGTAACCCAGACAAGGATTACATAGCCTCAGAAAATGGATTTTGGTATTTCTACACAAATAAAGTTGAATCAGACAGCTTGAAACCCGTATTTGGTGATGTTATTGACTTTGATTTCAATGTTTCAAACCTAGAAGGATTCGAAATATATGCATCAGAAAACAAAACCTATGTCATGGATAAGGAAGAATTGTTCATAGGTCTTCGCGAAGGCTTAAAACTAATGAAGCCTTCAGAAAGTGTGACATTTATTTTCCCTTCTCAAATAGCATATGGGTACTATGGTGATGAAAATAAAATAGGGACTAATGTTCCATTAATATGTGAAGTAACTTTAAATAATATAAATAAAAACAATGATTAGAAAAACGTTAACAGTATTTGTTGTATTACTCGTCTTGGCCAATATTTCTTGCCAAGAACGTTACCCTGATTTAGATGATGGACTTTATGCAGAAATCATAACTTCAAAAGGTACAATGGTAGCTAAATTACACTATGATAAAGTACCTGTAACAGTAGCTAATTTCGTAGCACTAGCTGAAGGAAATCATCCTTTAGCTGAGGAACAATACCAAGGAAAACCGTTCTATGACAGTATAATTTTTCATCGTGTAATGGATAATTTTATGATTCAAGGTGGTGATCCTCAAGGCATGGGAACCGGAACTCCTGGTTATCAGTTTGCCGCTGACTTTAGTCCAGAATTAAAGCATGATAAGCCAGGTATTTTGTCAATGGCAAATGCTGGTGGGATAAAAACAAATGGAAGCCAGTTTTTTATAACCGAAAGACCTTATCCACGAGGTAATTTTTATGATGAAAACGGTAATCTAAAGCCTTGTGATCAGCCTAGGGTAAGTTGTCATTCCGTCTTTGGGGAACTAGTTTTGGGACTAGAAGTACAAGATTCAATTTCTAATGTAAAAGTTGCAGGTAGAAATAAACCTGTAGAAGATGTTGTAATCAAAACTGTAAATATCATAAGAAAAGGGAATGACGCCAAATTCTTCGATGCACCAAAAGTATTTGAAGAGGAGATGCCAAAGGTTGAGGCTAACTTTAATGGAATTAGAGCTGAACAGAAAGAAAAAGCCGAAGCTATAGCGAGACAAGCAAAAGTTGATTGGTTGAAACAAAACGAAGCTTTAGATGGTCGTCGTATAGAATCTCCAACAGGAATGGCGATGATTTTTACTAAAGAGTCTAATGGAATTAAAGCTAAGTCTACGGATTACGTGAATATTGATTGTGCCGGATATTTTGAAGATGGTACCTTATTCTGGACCACTATGAAAGATGTTGCAGAAAAGAATGGTCAATATAACGAGCAACAAGACAGTGCAGGACAATATGCACCATTTGCTATGCCTTACAATGAAACGGCTACGCTTGTAGCAGGTTTTAAAGAAGCGATGTTAAATATGAAAATTGGTGATAAAGCAAGAGTCTTTATACCTTACTATTTAGGATATGGTGATGCCGGTAGACCTCCACTGATTCCTGGTGGCACAAACCTTGTTTTTGACATTGAATTGGTTGGCGTTAAAAAATAAAACTCAGTATTTATTGAAATAAAAAAGCAGCGATAACGCTGCTTTTTTTTTGCTTTATTTAACTAGCTTTAGGAATGTGCTTTAGAATTTCCAACACAAATTTCCAATATTTCTGTGCAGAAGAAATCTGTGCACGTTCGTCTGGTGAATGTGCACCTTTAATATTTGGTCCAAAGCTTATCATATCCATCTTAGGATAATTAGTACCAAGAATACCACATTCTAATCCTGCATGGCATGCTGCCACATGAGGTTTCTCACCATTATTTAATCGTTCGTAAATAGGAACCATTACCTTCAAAATATCTGAATCCATGTTTGGGGCCCATCCAGCATAATCACCTGATAATTTCACATTACAACCAGCGAGCTCAAAAGTTGATGTCAATGCATTTGCCAAATCCGCCTTAGAGCTTTCAACGGAACTTCGTGTTAGACAACCAATTTTAATATTACCATCTTTTACTATAACCCTTGCAATATTATTTGAAGTCTCAACCAAATCCGGAATGTCTGGACTCATACGATAAACACCATTATGGGCGGCATAAAGTGCTCTAATTAATTTATCCTGAGCTTCATTTTCCATAACCATATTAGGCGTTTCAATGCTTTTAATGTTAATCTCCAAGTCTGGCTCCATGGTTTTAAACTCATGTTCTATTGTTTCGGTAAGCTTTGTTAATTGAGATAAAAACGCGGTTTCTTTAGCCTTATCAATTGCAACAATAGCATTGCTCTCCCTAGGAATTGCATTACGTAAACTGCCACCATCAATTTCACCTATTTGTAATCCAAAATTCTTGCTACCAGTATAGAGCAATCGATTCATGATTTTATTGGCATTTCCTAAACCTTCATGAATTTGCATACCTGAGTGACCACCTTGCAATCCCTTGACCTCAATCTTAAATCCAACAGCGTTATCCGATGCTGATACCACAATATAATTTCTAGTTGCTGTAACATCTACACCTCCAGCACAACCCACACCTATTTCGTCATCTTCCTCAGTGTCTAAATTCAATAATATTTCACCTTTTAAAATACCACCTTTAAGACCTTTTGCACCTGTCATTCCAGTTTCTTCATCGATTGTAAATAGGGCTTCTAAATCAGGATGTGCAATTGTATCACTTTCTAGAATGGCCATTATGGTTGCAACACCAAGACCATTATCTGCACCAAGTGTGGTGCCTTTTGCTTTTACCCAATCTCCTTCAACGAACATATCAATGCCTTGAGTATCAAAATCAAAAACTGTATCATTATTCTTTTGGTGCACCATATCTAAATGCGATTGCATTACAATTGGCATTCTATCTTCCATTCCTAAAGACGCAGGTTTTCTAATAATCACATTTCCAACTCCATCTTCAATAGTTTCTAAACCTAAATTCTTGCCGAAGTCTTTCATAAATTGAATAATGCGCTCCTCCTTTTTAGAAGGTCGTGGTACTTCGTTTAAATCTGCAAACTTATTCCATAATACTTTTGGTTCTAATACCCTAATTTCTGCACTCATGTCTCTATTTTTTGTGAATTACAAAATTACAAAACCAGTTGTATTTGCAGTGGTTTATTAGACCATAAGTTTTGCTTATTTTTGAACCATGTTAAAAAACAAAAGGCTTGTTTTAATTCTTCTTTTTGGACTACAGATTCTATTGAATAATGTTTTGAAACACTATCCAGAATTTGTTGAACGCTTTTACAGTAACAGCATATATATATTTATTTCTAAACTTATGCGATATGCCTTTGGATGGTTATCTTTTTCAGTTGGAGATGTATTTTATACCATTGTGACAATATACATTATAAGGTGGTTAATTCTCAACCGTAAACGCATCGTAAAAGATACCTTAAATTGGGTGTTAGATATTTTAGCCACTTTGTCAATTTCTTTTATTTCATTTCATATACTTTGGGCATTTAATTACTACAGACAACCACTGAACAAATCCTTGAATATTAAGGCGGAATACAGCACAAATGAACTCGTTGCCTTTACTGAGCGACTTATCAAAAAATCCAACAGTTTTCATAACAAATTAAGCCCTGAAGATGATTCATTAAAGATTGAAATTCCATATTCAAAAACCGAAATTTTCAATATGGTCAATAATGGTTATGATGAGTTAGCAAAAACCTATCCACATTTAAAATACAAACCAGCTAGCATTAAAAAATCAATATATAGTATACCTCTCACGTATATGGGCTTTTCAGGTTACCTCAATCCATTTACTAACGAGGCGCAAGTAGATGGCTTAATACCAACCTATAAATATCCTACTACTTCCTGCCATGAAGTTGCGCATCAACTTGGTTATGCTGCAGAGAATGAAGCTAATTTTATAGGTAGTTTAGCTGCGATTCATAATAAGGATGACTATTTTAAATATGCAGGCTATACGTTCGCATTGAGATATTGTTTAGCAGAATTATTTAGAAGAGATTCTGAAATCTACTACAACATTCTACCAAGTGTGAATTATGGAATCATAAGGAATTACCAAGAGGTTCAAACATTTTGGATGGACTACGAAAATCCATTAGAGCCATTATTTGAAAAAACATTTGATAGTTTCTTAAAAGTAAATAACCAAGCGAATGGCATGAAAAGTTATAATTATGTCGTGGCCTTATTGGTTAACTATTATGATAACAAGACTTTGTAGTAATAAGATAAATTAATTTCTACAAACGTTAAAAATTCTTAACAAAAAGAAGAGGTTAATCATATATCCCTATCTTTAAACATCTTATTTAACTAACCCTTTTTTTATGATTAAAATACATTTACGGCTGCTCATCGTTATGTGCAGTTTTTCGTTATTCGCACAAGATTATTTTCCAAGCAACTCTGGAGTAATTGCAAATAACACTAATTACACGGCATTGACCAATGCCAAAATACATGTTTCAGCTTCTGAAGTTATTGATAACGGTACCCTTCTTATAAAAGAAGGAAAGGTGATTAGTGTTGGTAAATCGGTATCTATTCCAAAAAATACCACAACAATTGATTTAGAAGGTAAAGAGATTTATCCTTCATTTATTGATATTTATACCTCATTCGGAGTAAAAAAACCGAAGAGAGCTACAGGTAATTTGCCTCAATATGAATCGAGTAGAAGTGGCTTCTATTGGAACGATCACATAATGCCAGAACAAGATGTTATGGCAAGTTTCAAATATGACGATAAGGATGCTTCTGAAATGCACAAACTTGGATTTGGAGTGGTAAACACACACATGCCTGATGGAATTGTAAGAGGTACTGGTGCGTTAATAGCACTTAATAATAATGCTGATAATTCCATGCGTGTCATTGATGGCGAAACTGCTCAACATTTATCATTTAGTAAAAGTGTTACCTCACGTCAGTCCTACCCCTCTTCATTAATGGGTAGTATGGCTCTACTTAGACAAATGTATAATGATGCTAAGTGGTATGCAGATGGGAATATAGATACAAGAGATCTTTCATTAGAGGCGTTAAATGGTAATAAAAATCTTCTTCAAATATTTGAAGCTAATGGTAGAGCAAATGTAATGCGTGCTGACAAAGTAGGAGATCAATTTAATATACAATATACCATTGTTGGTGGTGGTGACGAATATGAGCGGATCGATGAGATAAAAAGTACAAATGCCACACTTATTTTACCAATAGATTTTCAGTTAGCTTATGATGTAGACAACGCCTTTTTAGCAAAAACACTATCGCTGAGTGATATGCGTGCATGGAACCAAGAACCTCATAATCCGAGAATTCTATCTGAGAATGGTGTTACGTACGCACTAACTACGCATGGATTAAAATCTAAGAAATCCTTCATTGATAATTTAATGAAAGCTATTGAAAGTGGTTTATCAAAGCAAAAAGCACTTGAGGCGCTCACTACAGTTCCTGCACAACTATTAGGGAAATCTAACGAATTAGGAACTTTAAAAGCTGGTAGCTATGCTAATTTCTTAATTACAAGTGGTGATATTTTTGATAAAAAAACAAAGCTTTATGAAAATTGGGTTCAAGGAACACCTCACGTTATATCAGATATGACTATAACAGATATTGATGGCGATTACAACTTTAAACTTGCAGGTAAACTTTATCAGCTAAATATCTCTGGCAGTAGTTCTAAGCCAAGTGTTAAACTTGTTAGTGGTAAAAATGAACTTGGCACTAAAATGAATTATAAAAATGATTGGGTGACCATGACATTTAAAACAGCTGATACTTCTAAAACTGAATTTATTAGAATAGCAGCTTCTCCTTCTAGTGGTAAAAGCCTAAGCGGTAAAGCAACAATGCCAAATGGCAATGAGTACTCTTTCTATGCAAGTAGTGAAGTTAAAAGTGCAAATGCAGAAGGAGAAAAAGGTAAAAAAGGTGAAAATACCAAAACTAAAGATGCTTACATGAGTCCTGTGACCTATCCTAATATGGCCTATGGATTTACTGAAAATCCAAAAGCCGAAACCATCCTATTTAAAAATGCAACCATTTGGACGAATGAAGGTGATGGTGTTTTAGAGAATTCAGATCTTTTAATTAAGGATGGGAAAATAGCTAAGGTCGGGAAAGACCTAAATGCCAGAAATGCTAAAGTTATCGATGCCTCTGGTAAGCATATTACAGCAGGAATTATAGATGAACATTCACACATAGGAGCAGTTTCAATTAATGAAGGAGGTCATAACTCCTCTGCCGAAGTTACAATTGAAGACGTACTTGATGATGAAGATATTGATATATACCGAAACCTAGCAGGTGGTGTAACTTCAATTCAGATTCTGCACGGAAGTGCCAATCCAATTGGTGGCCGTTCTGCAATAATTAAATTAAAATGGGGTGAATCAGTAGATAATTTAGTTTACGACAATTCTCCAAAGTTTATAAAATTTGCCTTGGGAGAAAACGTAAAACAATCGCGCAGCAGATTTAATGTGCGTTTCCCACAATCTAGGATGGGTGTTGAACAAGTTTATATGGACTACTTCAGTAGAGCCAAGGCTTATGACGATTTAAAGAAAAGTGGCAAACCATATCGAAAAGATACAGAAATGGAAGTTTTAGCTGAAATATTAAATAAGGAACGCCTTATATCTTGTCACTCCTATGTACAAAGTGAAATCAATATGCTAATGAAAGTTGCTGAGAAGTTCGATTTTAACATCAACACATTTACACATATTCTAGAAGGATACAAAGTTGCTGATAAAATGAAGGCACATGGTGTAGGTGGTTCAACTTTCAGTGACTGGTGGGCTTATAAATATGAAGTTAATGATGCTATACCTTACAATGCGGCCATAATGCATAAGGTTGGTGTTGTTACCGCAATAAATAGTGATGATGCTGAAATGTCTCGTAGATTAAATCAAGAAGCAGCAAAATCAATAAAATATGGCGGTGTAAGTGAAGAGGACGCACTTAAGTTTGTTACCCTAAATCCAGCTAAGCTTTTACATCTTGATGAACGCGTTGGAAGTATAAAAGTTGGTAAAGATGCTGATGTTGTCTTATGGTCAGATCACCCATTATCGGTGTATGCGAAGGCAGAAAAGACCATAATCGAAGGTGTCACCTATTTTGATATTGAAAAGGACAAGCAACTGCGAGAAGCCATAAAAAAGGAGAAAAGCACTTTGATTAATATGATGCTACAAGACAAAAACAAAGGATTGAAAACACAACCTGTTAAAAAGAAAGAAAAAGTGTTATTACACTGTGACTCCATGGATTTTAACACAACTGAAAAATAATAAAACGATGAAAACATTAAAAAAAATAAACCTCGTATTAATTCTGTTGTGTTTCTCATTTAGTTATACACAACAGACACCGGCCAATGATCAAGCAATGGACTTTGCAATAGTTGGTGCTACTGCACATATTGGCAACGGAACTGTTATAGACAATAGTTTAATAATTGTGAGTAACGGTAAAATAACCAAAGTATTAGATAATAGTCAACCAAATGCAGTCACATTGCAAGCTATGGACATTATTGATGCTAAAGGAAAGCACGTTTATCCAGGTTTTATAGTTGTTAATGGTACTTTGGGATTAGTTGAAGTAGATGCTGTAAAAGCTTCTAATGACTTGTCGGAATTAGGAACTTTTAACCCACACATAAGAAGTATAATTGCATATAATGCTGAATCTAAAATTGTGGAATCCATGAGACCTAATGGTGTTTTATTAGGCCAGGTAGTTCCAAGAGGTGGTCGCATTACCGGCACCTCATCTGTTGTACAGTATGATGCATGGAATTGGGAAGATGCATCTATAAAGATGGACAACGGTTTACATATTAACTGGCCAAATAGTTTTAGTAGAGGCCGTTGGTGGTTAGGTGAAGATCCTGGGTTAAAACCTAATAAAAACTATGCAAAACAGGTTAAAGAATTAGGCAACTATTTTAAAGAAGCTAAAAGCTATAATAGTGGTGCAAAGAAAGAGGTGCATCTACCATTTGAAGGTATGACTGGAGTATTTGACGGTACAAAACGATTATATATAAATGCGAATGACGAAAAAGGAATTACAGATGCTGTTAATTTCGCAAAAGCACATGGCGTTGATCAAATAACTATTGTAGGCGCTTATGAAGCTGGAAATATGATTGAGTTTTTAAAGCGAAACAATGTGTCTGTATTTTTAAGACGTGTACATACTAGACCGAATGCAGAAGATGATGACTATGACTTACCATTTAAACTTGCTCAAAAACTAGTTGATGGAGGCGTTTTAGCGGCTCTAGAACCTAGCGGTCAAATGGAACGTATGAATTCTCGTAATCTGCCATTCTACGCAGGTACGACTGCAGCGTATGGTTTAACAAAGGAACAAGCCTTACAACTCATTACCGAAAATCCAGCAAAGATATTAGGTATTGATGATATGTATGGTACCTTGGAAGAAGGAAAAAGTGCGACACTTTTTATAAGTGAAGGCGATGCCTTGGATATGCGTACCAATATAATTCATCATGCTTTTATTGACGGTAGAAAATTAAGCTTAGAATCCCATCAAACTGAGCTCTGGCAGCGATACTCTAAAAAGTATGGTTTAGAAGACTAAGACAAAAAAGCGAACCAATTGGTTCGCTTTTTTTATATAAATGTATTATTGCTTATTCTACAATTTTCGAAGTATCAGGTTTTGTAAACAAAGCTGAATCTGATGCTTCTTCACTAAGAATAACCTCATCAAATTCAACGGTATTCCAAGTGCTTACACCACCATGAGCATCAAACACCTTAGTGACAGATTCTGGATATATGCTCGTTGTAATATTTTCTTTTTTGATGTCTTCAATAAGAGATACCTCAATCTTTGATTCATTTTTACAACTAAATAGGGTTAAATTGACAACAATTATTATTATTAAGTTTTTCATAATTTATTTTTTCGTTTGATGCTTTTGACGTCAACCAAACTCTAAAATTACATTACTTTTGTTATATCATGATAAAAGCTATTACAAGCACTCAGAATCCTTTAATAAAACAATTAGTTCTGTTAAAGGATAAATCGCGTGAACGAAAGAAAAAAGGGCAATTTCTTATTGAAGGCAAGAGGGAACTTTCCTTATCAATAAAAGGTGGTTACAAAATTGAAACACTATTATTTTATCCCGATTTGTTTTCTGAAAGCGAAGCACGAGCCATGTCCCAATATGAAATTGATATTATTGAAATATCCAAGGACGTTTTTCAAAAGTTAGCCCATAGAGATACAACTGAAGGCGTAATAGCAATTGTGAATACTAAACCACATACCTTAGAAGAATTAAAACTCACTTCTAAAAACCCTTTAATACTTGTTGCTGAGGCACCAGAAAAACCCGGTAATATTGGTGCATTATTGCGAACAGCAGATGCTGCAAATATCGATGCTGTGATTATTGCCAATCCTAAATCTGATCTGTACAATCCAAATATTATAAGATCTAGTATTGGTTGTGTATTCACAACAGAAATTGCTATGGCTAGTACCAAGGACACTATTGACTTTTTAAAAAAATACAACTTCAATATTTTTTCAGCAATATTAGAAGAATCAGAGCCCTATCACACTCAAAATTACACATTACCTACAGCAATAGTTGTAGGTACAGAAGCAACAGGTTTAACCCAAGAATGGAGAAATGCATCCAAGGCCAATATCAGTATACCAATGCAAGGCGTTATTGATTCTATGAATGTGTCTGTTGCTGCAGGAATCCTTATTTTTGAAGCCAAAAGACAACGCGATTTTAACTAATATGACTGCAGATATACTCTTCTATATTATCCTTAGTATCATTACTATCAATTTTATTAAAGATAAAATCCTCGATTCACTAAATGCAAAACATTATAATGATCCAATACCTCAAGAGTTAAGTGATGTGTATGATGAGGATGATTATGCAAAATCACAGGTATACAAAACCACTAACTACGGATTTAATCTTTGGACATCGCTTTTCTCATTTGTAATTACCTTAGCTTTTTTATTATTAGATGGGTTTGAATTTGTTGATAATCTAGCCAGAAGTGTTTCGGATAATCCAGTAATAGTTGGTTTATTATTTTTTGGAATTATAATGATTGCCAGTGACATAATTACAACTCCATTTTCTTATTACAAGACATTCGTGATAGAAGAAAAATTTGGATTTAATAAAACCACAAAAAAGACATTTCTTCTAGATAAACTTAAAGGATTACTGATGTTGGCAATTCTTGGAGGTGGCATTTTAGCGGTAGTCATTTGGTTTTATCAACTTACTGGAAATCAGTTTTGGCTATATGCCTGGGGAATTGTTACATTTTTCACTGTGTTTATGAATATGTTTTATTCTAAGCTTATCGTGCCAATATTTAATAAACAAAAACCATTGGAAGAAGGGGAATTGCGACAAAAAATTTCAGATTATGCCAAGTCTGTAGGATTTAGTCTAAGTAAAATTTTTGTCATTGATGGTTCAAAACGCAGTACAAAAGCAAATGCCTATTTTTCTGGCTTTGGAAGTGAAAAAAGAGTTACACTTTACGACACCTTAATTAATGACTTGGAGGATGAAGAAATAGTTGCTGTTTTAGCACATGAAGTTGGACATTATAAACGGAAACACATCATTTTTAATTTAACAACTTCAATCTTGCTAACGGGCTTAACATTGTATATTCTCTCCATTTTTATTTCAAATCCATTTTTGTCCAACGCTATTGGTGTAGAAACACCAAGCTTTCATGTTGGTTTAATTGCCTTTGGCCTACTCTACTCTCCAATTTCAGAACTTACAGGGTTAATAATGAATTATGTATCTAGAGTTTTTGAGTACCAGGCAGATGATTATGCCAAAAACACATATATGGCTGAACCACTTATTACATCCTTAAAAAAACTTTCTAAAAACAGTCTTAGCAATCTTACACCACACAAGGCCTATGTTTTTATGCACTACTCACATCCAACATTATTGGATAGAATAAATAATTTAAGAAATAATGTTAGATAAAAATTTACGAGAATTATTGTTTTACTCTAAAATAATAACATTTAATATGCTAGATATAGATGATTTAAAATTTATGAAATCATAGTGTCGTTAGTAATTCACTTCGTGTTTTTAAATAAGAATTTTTAGTTTCTTTTATTTCTAATTCAATACCGCTCTCTTTTATACTTTTAATAGATTGAAGCCCTAATGGATGCATTTCCTTAAATTTAAGATGTTTGTCTGACCAAAGCATCATTTCACAAATAATAGGGTATAAGTCTATACCTTTATTTGTTAAATAATAATATTTTACTTTCTTATTGTATTCTTTGTAAACATAAGATATGAGTTCGTTGTTTTTCATCAATTTCAATCGATCTGCTAAAATATTTGTTGAGATGCCCTCAGGCGAATTCAAGAACTGACCGTAGGTATTTTTACCCATAAATAAATCTCTGATTATAATCAAAGACCATTTGTCACCTATGATATCCAATAAACTTGTTAATGGACAGGTTGATCTGTAAGTCTTATTTTTTAGCACTTTAACTTATTTATTGATCCAATTTCGCAACAATCACAAAATAAAAGGACCAAAATTTTATACAACTGCTTTAAAAATACGAAATTTTAACGCTTTATTAGGTTTTGATCAAAAATTAAAAGTATTTATTTTTTGATATAAACTAAGAATTCATCTTAAAAAAGATCATTTGGACTTTTTTTACTTGTTTTTTGCAATTGATTTTTTATTTTTACTTTAAACTAATTCAATTAAATAATTATGAAAAAAAACTTTATGATTTTTTGCTTATTATTCAGTCTAATATCTTTTAGTCAAAATGAGCAAATTGTAACAATGCACGCTGTATTAATCGAAGGTGATTTAAAGGCATTTGAAGAAGTAGAAACCATGTACATGCAAAAGGTAGCACAAAAAGCCACTGAAAGAGGTGACATTTCTGCATGGAACTTTCTTAAAGCTCTACAGTTTGATTCCTTAAATGATGAATCTAACTTTAATTACCTTTTTGTTCAAGGCAATAGCTCGATTGAAAAAACACTTGATCCAAAAAATAGTTGGTGGAACCTTGCATCTGAAGTATTAAGTTTAGATGAACAAAAACGAGTTGAAGAATTAAGATCTAAGTTTACCTGGAAAAAAGACGTCAAGGTTATGTATACTATAGACACCGGTATCTGGTTAGTTGATAGCTTAGATGATTATCAAAATACATTTATACAATTCAATTTTGCAAAGCCTAAAAATTCAGAATTATTCATCAAGGAAAACAAAGAATTATGGCAACCATTTTTTGAAGAAATTGCCTCAGACATTAATCTTATTTCATGGGGCGTAGGAACAAAGATACATCCAACTGGTGAGGAATGGTCGAATGTAATGACGTGGGATATGTTTAAAAGTTTAACCGATCTTTTTAAATTTAGGTTAGGAGAAAATATAGTATGGCCTGTTGAAAAATCAAATATGTCAGAAATAAATCCAGAAGGATTTTCTACTGTTGCTGTTTGGCAATGGATTACTGGTGCTGCATCTAATTAATTAACAATATAAAATAATCAAATGAAATCTATTTATTTAACATTAGCCCTTTTATTTACTTTAAGCACTTTTGCTCAAAAGAAAAATATTAATGGGAAAATTTATGATAAACATCCAGCCATAGATCTTGTGGACCAATTTACAAGTGCTTTCGTAAAAGGAGATTCTGCAGCAATTACTAATTTAGTTTCAGAAAATTTTGGTTGGTGGCAAATGAACGAAATGCGACCAAGAAAAAGAACACTCAATAATTTATTAAATCGTTCTAAATATCTAAGCAATAATGTAATTGGATTTAATTTAAAAAATAGAGGAGCAGCATATTCAGATGCTATGGAGTTTGGCAAGGATAAAAGAATTCATGTCTATTCGTATCAAATTATGCAAGGCTATGATAAAAACACCGGAGTTGAACTAAATATTCCACGGAATTCTATCTTTTTTTTAAATGAAGATCAAACAAAAATTGCAGGATTGAGTGTGTCAGATAGTCAATTAAAATGGCAAAAGGCTTATGATGCTTGGGGTACAAGCTCGAACGGTAAGATTTATAAAGACCATCCAATGATTGCAAAAGCAAGACTATTATATGCATATATCGCTTTAGGTGATATTGAATCGTGTAGAGCATTATACTCAGACAATGCTGTTATTAGAGATGTAATGAGTGTTACTGACTTAGAGGATACTCGTGGGCCTGATGTAGAAATGGAAATGTTAAGAGAATTTCTTGATAAATATGAAGTAGTTGATATCACAGAAATAGGTTATCCTGATCTTCTAGAGTATGATGGAGCAGAATATAAAACTGTAATATCATGGTGGGAAATGACGGTGAAAAACAGAACATCTGGAAATTTAAGCACAGGTTATCATCATTCTCAAATTGATATCAATAATGAAGGTTTAATTACTCGGGAGGATTATTATTGGAATCCTGCCCTTTTGCCAGATTAAAACATTAGAAATACAAATAATAAAAGGTCTGTTATATACAGACCTTTTATTATTTACATTATCACCTGATGTATAAACCAGAAATGATATTATCACAATTAAAATAGATTAAAGGATATATTTATTGATATACCAATTTAGGGTTACATGCCAAAACATTGGTGATTGATAATTAAATTTCTATTTTGG
>Ga0213865_10000102_pt1 | contig 52832 bp, 84 predicted proteins | sample PICome_6_FD_160100 | JGI IMG/M metagenome (GOLD analysis project Ga0213865, IMG submission 160100) | Coastal seawater microbial communities near Pivers Island, North Carolina, United States - PICO282 | ecosystem: Environmental > Aquatic > Marine > Coastal | place: USA: North Carolina...
CAAAATCCGTTTACTTCTTATTATGTATTTATAATACTATCTTCTATTATAAAAGTCAACCTATTTTTTAGATTTTTTGTAATCTTGGGTCTGAACTTAATATGTTTTTCTCGCATCTTGGTCTAGACAAGCGATTTCTAGCCATTTTTTCAATTATAGCTTTGTGTGCTAGTTCTGTTTTTCTTTTTTTGCGAGCTATTTCGAAGTCTTTGTGATTCATAACACTCTCCCTTTTACAGTTAAGTGCGTTCCTTCGCATCGTGCTACTTCCGGGCTATTGCCTGAACGTATAATTATTTAGCCTAATTTCTACCCATATGTTTAGGTCCGGTATCTTTTGATAAAAAATCTAACAGTCTAAACCAACGTTTACTGATACGGATCAACATCTAAATACTTCCCCCATTCACTATAGTAATGACGCATGCCAACTTCATCATGTATGGTTCCGTTCTCATGTCTGCCATGTAGTATGTGTCTTGCTTCTGTACCTTCACGCATAGTTGTGCCTTGTCCTGCTACACCAATTAGGTCTTCGTGTAGGTTACGTCCGAACGGTCCCCATATGCTGTTGTGGTGTTTGATACGTGTAAGTCTTTCTTCTTTAGTATCTTTGCGTAGACCGTAACCTCTAAACTCTATAAGCACTTGATTACATCCTAACGGAGTTACTGAGTCTGAACGATAGGCACTACCCCGTAGGTTGAAATTAAACCCTGGGAAGAGGTCGACCATGTACCATTGGTTGGGCGGCAGATTGGGAAAAGATAACTCCCCTCTATCCTCAAAGCCGTCATACTCAGTATAGTTAACAGTAAAGCTAGACACATTAACATGACCATTATCAAAAGGAACATTTTTTCTAGCGAAATATTCATCGTTAAATCCACTCACACGATTGAAGTAATGCATGAAGTCGTGATAGAATTCACTGTTAGTATCATGCCATAACTTGTAGTTGGTATTTATTATGGCTTTGTGGTAATGAAACACTTCCATTTCTTCTGTGTCAATAGCATCAGCGATACAATCAAATGCACCTGCTGTCCATTCTTCAACACTCTGGGTTGGATTAGGATTTAATGTTACCCATACCATACCTCCGTGCTTTACTTCACAATGCAACTCTTCACCAAAAGTATTATCATTCCAGACTTTACCGGAAGGTTGTTGTGGGCCATAATTCAAGTATGCTCTAACTCTATCGCCGGTATTCCATGCGATAACATTCTGTCCTGCTACCTGTGTTGTTCTAAATTGATATTTGTTATACATTTCAGATATATGACACATAGGCACCCAAACCTTTTTAAAGATTTGTTCTTGCTCTTGTGCAAATATTTCTGGTGAGTTGTAGGCTGTGCTACTGATTGAATCTACTTTTGGTTGTGCTAACCATTTATTATGATTACGTGGTGGCATGTAATTCTCCTTACGTTATATTTAAATTATTATAGCACGTAAGGAGAATAAAATCTAATAGTTTGTGCCTATTAGTTAATTGTTGACTCTGCCTTTTTTACCACAATGTGGACAATGGAATGTTGTTCGTTCAATGCAATATTTTTCTTCCATAGTTGCAAATGTAAACCAGCCCTTGCATGAAACGCAGGTTAAATGCCAAATTATTTCTTTTTGGGCTTTGAACATATAGATATTTATCTAGTAGAATTGACACTGAGCACAATTATCATAGATAATAAAAATTGTGACTATTAATATTCCTAGTACCAATGCAACTTGTTTATTCATGTTCGCCACCTGGATCGTTAGGATCTAAAGGAACCTTACGAGCATTGCCTTTTTCATCTCTCCAAATGGTATAAGTTCTAGCTCTACCGTGAGAACGATAACCATTCATAAAATTAAATGCACCTGGTTTGCGTTTTGCTGTTTCAAATGTAGCAACTGTCACAGCAATAGCCGCTAATAGTAAAGTGTGTAGTACCATACTAAACACTCCCATATACATGCTACCTACAATAATACCAAATACTGTACACCACATCCATGCAAGTACCTGCATGATCATATGGCGTGTGCTAAAGTCTGGAATAGCCCTAAGAGGATTTCTTTTGTCATCCATTACACTGTTCCAACAATCATAAACCCATTCTCTCATTGAGAAGACTCCTTTTTCAAATGTTACTTTCCTAGGGTAATGAGCATCTGCCGAGTCGCGATAATCAATAGCGTCATAAACGTCCTTAAACATTTGTGACACCTTGTGCGTCTTGAAGTATGCTGTTACTCTATACATTTAATTAATATAACACCTTTATGTTATCGTGTCAAGTATTTTGGTTAGGTGGTAGGCTAACCGTGGCCTACCGCGGGCGTATTAAGTCGCCACACTATAGATGGTGCCGGCACACGGACTCGAACCGCGGACCTACTGATTACAAATCAGTTGCTCTACCAACTGAGCTATGCCGGCTTTGGAGCGGGTGAGGAGAATCGAACTCCTATCATTAGCTTGGAAGGCTAAGGTCTTACCATTACACAACACCCGCTTGCGTTATTTTTTCTTTTGTCATCATAATGTCTGTTACACAATGACAAATAGATTGATTACAAATTTCTGGAGCTGTAGGCCACTCAATATCTTGTGGTGTATTTAAGTGTCCAATTATAGGACCTTGAGCACAATTGGCTTTTCTAATACTCCCAGTTTCTCTAATAAACAAACTTTCTAATCCTAGACTACATCGCCAACCGCTGTAATTTGTTTCACCTCTCAATACTAGTTGGTTAGCATTTACATTAACTGGTTGATTGTTGCTATCGTAATAATCAACCTGATGTTTTGAAGTCCGTATTCTTTTATGTCCGTCTTTGGGTACATGTTCTTTAACTTCCTTTAACCATTTTTCTTGTTCTGGTGAATATAGATGAGGATTATGTCCGCCTTCCCAGTCTAATATTCTAACAGGATCTACTCTAAGTTTAGAAACATTTTTAAGTTTTTCAAAAATATCAACACTGTGGTCCCAATGGTTTGCATCCATCATTACTCTAGCCGTTGTTGATGTTAATTCGCTGACAGTTTGTATTTTATCAAGAAACTTTTCATCAGGTGAACTAGGATGATAACTTGCTGAAAGATAACTTAGTTTAGGTGATATCTTCTTAAAGTATCTTTCGGTCCTTGTTAGATTAGTAGTAATACCAACTGTGTTTCCGCTGTCATATATCATATCAATTGCTTCAACTAGGTGAGGACTAAGACTAGGCTCACCACCTGCAATACTTACATGTAAACCATTGTACTTAGCAATTAAAATTTTCCAAAACTCTCTAGCAAGGTTCCAGTCGTAGTTATGATTGCTACCGTTGTGAAGAGAACTTGGACAATATGCACAACTCCTATCACAGATGTTATTAATTACCCAAGTTACTACCATTATATTTGGCACACGTCTTTTTATTTTTACGATATCCATTTTAATACTTAGTCGTGATAGCCATCATCTTCATCAACGTCTTCGTATGTAAGAGGAAGTTCGGTTTGATAAGATCTAATCATCTGTTCTTCTAGATCATGTTTATCAAATTCGCCTGCTTCTAGTCTTCGTAATGCATCAGATGCACTGCTTGCTTGTTTTGATCTTACTAGATAGGTGCATACTCCTACTAAATTAGTTCTATTGATGCCGGACGCAATCATCGCTCTTTCCGGAAATACTCTTCCCATGTGTTACCTTTCTAGTTACGTTTACAATATTTTTCTACATACTCATATGGCTTGTTAGTGTCTTGATACTTCCACGCTTCGTGTTCGATCTTATGATCATCTGATTTGTAACGTGCAAGTACATGATTAGATATTTTACCTAGGTCGTTGTTTAACACATGCATTTTAGTATTGTTTATGCCTGCCTTACAGTCCTGTGCTAAATGAACTGCTTCGTGGCCCAAGGCTAATTTTATGCGGTAATTTACTTTGCTTTCAGGAAAATTGTTTTTAATGTTTTCTACACATAGTTCAATTTTATTAGCCATTGGCAAATACACTGCATACCATTTTTTTTGTTTATTACAGTAATAACCATTGTGTTCAACTGTTGTATACTGTTTTAGAAACATCTCGTTTGCATGTACAGGATGACATGATTGTACTGCTAAAAACAAAATGATGGCGGAGGATGTGGGAGTCGAACCCACTCTACGCTTAAACACGTAGTACGGATTAGCAATCCGCTGCATTACCGTCCTGCCCATCCTCCTCAACATTATTTGTTAAACTTTAATGTGTAACTTTTACCGTCAACACTGAATGTTACAGTGCTGTGACTATACACTTCTCTAGTTTCTTCTTGATATCTTGTTTCAATATTGCACTGTGTTCTTGTTCCACCTGTGGCTTTACTATTATTGTGTCCAAGCATACCACCTAGTAGAGCACCAACAGCGCCGCCATTGTCTACGTTCTTAGTTACATTATTTCCTATGATTCCGCCGATGATAGCACCCTTTAGTGTATCACCTGTTTTGTCACCAGATGTAGTAACTTGTCTACAAACTTCAACGTTATAAGGCTTTTGTGTTATCACCATCTTATAATGGTCTTGTACGGTTTCTGCATTGGCTACTCCGGTAAGTCCACATAATGCACTTGCCACAGTAGCCAAAGTAATTTTAAATTTTTTCATTTACTTCTCCAATACATTTAAAACTTTAATTGACTTTACTCTGTCGTATCTAAAACTTCTAAAGCCTTGCGATTCAACAGCCCATACTGCAACTACCTTGTCATTCTTTTGACTTGTTTCTTTCTTTGGATCTGGAAAGTAACTTTCAATCAGTGTACAAGGCATTACACGTTCGTCACCATCTAACTTTGTAAAGGTGACTTCTACTACTTCTTTCTGAAGTAATTCAATTAATTTATCTCTTGTAGGAATACCTTTAAGGTCTGCTATAGTAGCTTCAACTTGATTCATTTACAACTCCTCTACAATACCTAAAATTTCTGCACCAATTAATAGTGCACCTGCGGCAACAAGGTTACCACTAACAAGAAATGCTCCTGCCGCAATTCTTACTACACTTTTAACCAGACTGATATAAAAATGTTTTTTACTTGGGTCTTTAGGTTCTGGTTCTCCTGGTATAGTAATTCTCTCTGGTATTGGCATTATCGACTCTCCACTACTTTATCAGCTAACCCATAATCAACTGCTTCTTGTGCTGACATAAATGTATCTCTATCCATGTCTGTTTCTAATTGAGCATATGTCTTCCCTGCTGTATTATGTTTTACATAAAGATCAGTCAACATAGTTTTCATTTTTGTAATTTCTTTATATTGTATTTCAATATCACTTTGCTTGCCGCCAGCACCACCACTTGGCTGGTGAATCATTGTGCGACTGTATGGCAGTACAACACGCTTGCCAGCCGCACCTGCCTGTGCTAGGAAAGAACCCATTGAACATGCTTGGCCAATTACAATGGTACGTACATCACTTTTAATATATTGCATTGTATCATAGATAGCCATGCCTGCTGTAATGACACCACCTGGCGAATTAATATACAAATTAATATCCTTGTCTGGATTTTCGCTTTCTAAAAACAGCATCTGTGCAACAATTAAATTACTCATCACATCTTCTACAGGACCATTAAGCATAATAATTCTATCTTTAAGCAAACGTGAGTAGATATCGTATGATCTTTCACCTCGAGCTTCTTGCTCTACTACCATAGGCACCAAAGGCATTATTTGACCTCCACTAACGGTTCAACTGTACTAGAATCATGCCAATCACTTCCGTCATCTTGAAACTGTCTTGTAGTTGTTTCTTTTCGCAACATACCATTTACAACTCTATAAGTAATAAGTTTTTGCTTAATTACACCTGTTGTATCACTTTCAAATGCTGATACAAAAGGACCATCTAATTTAGTATTCATTATCTTCTTCCTTTGTGTACTTTATGTGCAATTGGACCAGGCGAAGTAAATTCCATACCGTGTGCATTTCCTACATACACTCTGCCTTTCCAATGCATACGAATCTTGTTGTTTGCAAGGTATGCATCAAACTGTATTTTTTCTTTAAAATTATCTATTTCTGCTTCTGCCACCATTTCATTTCTAGTATTTGTAAGCATTGCTTTGTTATCGAAATATACTTCCATATTGTCCTCTAATTGTTATATATGATTATATATGATTTTATACATTTTGTCAACCTTTATTGGTTAATAAATTTAGGCCATTGTTTTTCAAATTCTTTCCCTTGATCTTCAAGTTCAAAATGAAAAGTATGTTCATAGACATTTGTATAGTCCGTCATACTCCATTGGTGTCTTTCACAGTTGCGTCGACACCAATTTTTTCCTTCTATTACTAAGTCACTGTGAAGCCTGACAGTGTAGCCAGGCTTCCAGCGGTTTTTGTATTCAAATATTTCAATAGGTGTCATTAGTGTAACAAAGCCGGTATTTCTTCTTGACAAAATTCTTGCGGATCAATTCCAAATTTGTCACAGCATAACTGTATAATGCTGTCAGGCACATCATCTTCGTCACAGCCGTCTGGTACAAATAATCCTTTAAGTCTGCCTTTGTTGTCTATAATTAAGCCCCAGTCTGTATCAGATAAGGCGTCTTCGAAAGTAACTCTTTTGCTCATAATCATCTCCTCTAAGAATGCTCTTCTTTGATCTTTCTAGCAATAGTCTTATAGATGCCTGGATTAACACGTAAAACGTGTGGCATCATTTCGTGTCTTATATAGTTGCGATTGAAGCTAGTATCGTTATTCGATTCATCGCATATGTATTTAACCCCTTTTAGGTCTGCCCATAATTTAATATCTCTCTTACGAGTTAGTCTGAATGGACGTACAACATGATTCCGCCTGTATGGAATAATTTTTCCTAATCCACATAAACTAGTCATTACCCAAGTTTCTACACAATCATCAAGATGATGTCCTGTTACTAATGGGTAGTCTTTGTGCTTATCAAAAAACTCATAACGTTTTTCTCTCCAAAAGTCTTCTCTGCTTCTACCTGGAGGCGGAGATATTCTACATTTATCAGTCGTATATTCTAAGCCATTTTCTCTACAGTAACGCCTTACAAATCCTTCTGCTTCATCACCATGTGCAGTTCCGTGGTTATAATGTAAAACATTGACAACATGATTTCTTTTTAAGAAGTCAAGTACTACAATAGAGTCGACGCCTCCACTAACAGCCACACTAATCTTACGTGGCAACTTGCCTTGCATTTTTATTAAGGTCATACCTTATAGAGCTTTACATAATTTAATCTAGTTTCGTTTGCACTAAACAACTTGTTTTGTGTTTGTGCTTTTACCTTTGCCTTAACACGTTTCATATCGCCTACATTGTGTTCAAACTTGTTCATAAACGATACTAGATTGCCGTCCATAACTGCTGTATAATTATAGCTCTCCCATTGTGAACTATAACGCTTGTCTAGTATCTTAATAACGCCTTCGACAACATCTTTCTCTTTGCCTAGGTGTTTGCTGTTGCGATACTCAATACGGATTTCTTTTGTAAGTCCTGTTTCGTGTTTGTCACGTTTTACAAACTCAGGAATAAAAGCAACACGCCCTAAGTTGTTATATGTTACAGTGTCTTGTGACACTGACTCAACCATATCACGTTTGAACTCATCTAGCTCACCTAATCCCAGTAATACATAACGCTTCATCCATTTGTTTATTTCTGCTACCTGAGCATAGTCCTCAGCTGTCGGAGTAGGGCGTACATAGTCAGTTGGTGCATACTCGCCTTTGAAAGCAAACTTTACAATTTCTTTGTTAGCAAATTGTGTTTTGTTGTCAGGTTCTGAAAACCGTCTAGTGTCTTTTATATAAGCACCGTTAATACGTTGTGCCGCTACAGCTATAGCAAGTGCTTCTTGTGTAGGAACTGTTTTCAATGGAAGTGAATCCTTGCTTAAAAAACCATTTTTAATTTTCACATCGCTGATCATAGTGTGCCTCTTTATTTGCCTTATTGTTAATATTACTATAACATCAATTAAAGTATGTGTCAACCATTCCTTTGTAGAACGTATCTAATTCTTCTTTAGATCCCATATCACTTTTAAACTGATTTGCTTTACGGCATACAATTACATAATTACTAATTTCATCTTTGCCACCTAATGATCTTGCAAGTTTGTGATCTACTGTAGGTTGAAAGAATCCGTCATGATTATCTATGTTTGGATTAGTAACCTTATTAAGCCCACGTCCATAATCTAATGGTGTGCCAAATACAGGACAAAAATCTGGTGCAATTTTTGCAAGTTCAAACGGATCGCCTTCCCATTTAACACTATGCGCCCAAATTAGTTTTAAAAACTGATCTTGTTTGGTAGATTTTTTAAACATTTCAAAGAAGGTTGCGTATGTACTAGCATCATCTTGCGGATGAAATCTACGTGAGGAGAGAGCCCGAAGGCCCTCTTCTCTAATTTTTACTAAGTCTGCCATTTACATAAACTCCGCAAACTTATCATCTTCGTGCTTTTGTGCTTTGTTATTGAAAGAGTCTACATCAATAATACTTGTATATTCTGCAACCTTGCCATTTGTATCTGTATATACATAAGGCATATCAATAGTAAAGTTAGCACCACCTTTTTCAACAACAGGCAATTTCAAATCATAACCTTTTTGTTTTCCAGGCTGTGACTGAATGTGTGCTTCGCGATTATCAATTAGCGATTTAATAGCCGCCGCAATCATTAGACCGCGGTTACTACCTGACGTAAACCGATGATCTTTCCATTCTGTATATTTGCCTGACTTTGTTTTTTCAGGATACTGCAAGCGAATAGCTTTAAGTACATCAGTCCATACTTTACTACTTGAACTCCAACGTTCACTCATCACTTGTCCTATTTTAATCAGTAAATCATCAGTCACTGACTTCTTAGGCATTTGTGTAAACAGTTCAGTCAATCCCCATACTGGCGCATGATCGATTGCAGAGAAATGCCACGCATTGCGTACACATTTAAGTGCCATTTGAAATGCAAAGCGGTTACTATAACTGTCTTTACAGAACTCTTTGAAATGCTTCTGTAGGTGTGCAGTATGTTTTGTCTCTCCTGCACCCGGTGTTGCACTTTCAGGTACAAGTGTAATATTTACATCACTCAAAACCTTAGACAAATTGTATGCTGGTTGATCTTCTAGTTTAACATCTAGTCCTGCTGTCAACATAGACATTGCTCTGTTGTTACGAACTTTTACAAAGTCATAGTCCGTAATAGGAACAACATCTGCATTACAAGCCAAGAACTGGTTAAAGTCAATATAAGGCATATCCTTCATACTAAAGCCTACAATAAGAGTTTTTACTCCATGAAGTGCTAGTGCCATTGAACCCTGCATACCATCATTAAGGAACACACGTTCTTCGTCTGCGGCATAACGCCCTTTTGCACCAAACACAAGACTACTATCAAAGTTCATTGCAATCTCAAACATACGCCACAAGTAAATTACTCGTTGTGCTTTCATGTTCATAGCAACAAGGCTTTGGTCTACAGCAAGACCATTCATGACTGCTTCTTCTAAATTATATGCTTGTAGTTGTACACCGTATAGTACAGGCTTACCTGTTACTGGATCGATAATACTGTGCATAGCATCTAATGCCATTTTAAATGCAGTAATAAAATCCACAGTACCCATTGACTCTAAGTTAAGTGCGCCTTTGCTTACATTCAAATTAGGGATAGTTGCTCGTTTGATCAGCGATAGTTTACGCTGATAGTCTTCAGGCTCTAAAAATTTAATAGGTGTTCGTTCTTCTTCTGGACCGAAGAAGATTGATAAGTCTTCTCCATAAGCAGATTTAATGCTGTCAGCATAACCAAAATGAATTGATTTTTTCCAGTTGTCTACATAATTGAATAGACTTACGTATGGTTCTTTCATTGTTTGTCTCCTCAGACTGTTTAAATTATCGGAACGTTTCTATGTTCCATATCATACAACAGGCTCATCACTATTGACTTTTTGCCTTATTGTCTATATAGTATAGTATCTTTTTAAGAACTTGTCAACTAAAAAGTTCACCAAAAGTATTGTCTGCTTGCGCCATTGCCCCGTAGTCAGTTGCTTCGTGTACCTCACGTGGTACAAACAATCTATCCATATACTTTTTAATTTGTTTATGCTTCATACCAATGTCTTGACCAAAGAACATTCCACGTTGATCTGCATTAGCAGGTCGTCTTACTGCACTTACGCAAACATAATCGTATTGTGCCATAAAGTCATACAAGTCTTGTGGATTATATCCAAACAATGTACATTGCTTAGGTACAATCTCAACTTGTACACTAGGACGACAACGTTCGATTGTTTCTTTTGCACCTTGCATAACAAGTAGCTCACTTCCCTCGACGTCTATTTTTATTGCGTCTACATCTTGAAAGTTGTAACTATCTAATGTACGTGCTGGAACTGGAACTAGATTCTGACTGTCACGTAATTTAACATTATCACTGTCTAGTACAACATGATTGTGTCCGCCATGATCAGTATGATCTAAAATATCAATAGTTCCTTCGTTACGATTGGTTGCGGCTACTTCGTACACCGTTGTATTTGCTACTAGATTCATACTTTGGTGTATGCCTTTGTATGTATACCAACCTGCTGTTGCATCTTCTTCGCGATACATTTCACCTTCAACGTCTGTACCTTTCCAGTACACTCCTTTTAAGTTTTGCTGTTGTGCAATAGCAATGTTTGCATGTAACATTTTAAGTGTAGTAGGTGTAGGCTCAAAAGATTCTACATTCTCTGCCCACTCACTGTACGCAATAGTATTGTTGCCTACATTAGCACCAACGTCTATAATACGCTTTGCATTAGGATAAATTGTTCTGATCAGCCTTGAGTTGTTACCTTGATAATATACATTATTTCCACTGAATCGAGGTCCTTGCAGATTATCATGTGCTAGTAACCAATAGCATCTACCAAACTTGTTTATTACAAGTCTAAACATAGGATCATTATATAATCCACTTGTTTCTTCAAAACCAAAATTTTCTTTGAATTGTTGTGCTGAGATCTCAGCTGTTATTTTTAGCGGCATGTTAATTCTCCTTTAACCAATTTTCGCTTATATTATTAATTATCCTGTGTCCACTTTTGTTTGCCTAGTTTGTGAGCTTCACAGTATCTTATAAAAAGTCCTACTTCTCGACCATGGGCTTCAATTTCCCAGGGCAAATCCCAGTAACTTACTTTTTTTGGATTGTATGTTTTACCCATCCAGTTGTCAGTTGCTGGATGTAATTCTCTACGTGCATATTGTTTTACGTGTACCATTTCGTGTGCTACTGTTTCTAGTAACCTACGCAATGGTTGTGTTCGATCAATTTCAAGTTCAAACTCTCGATTACTGTCAAGCTCTAAACAATAACCTAAAGCATCCTTAACATTGCATAGTTTTACTTCTATATCTAGTGTTAACATTTTTGGCATAAGTGTTTTTACACAGAATTCAACCATACTTTTAACATGTTTCCGCTGTACTTTTGTGCCGCCAACAACATTTACAATCATAATATACTCCTAAGTATTTACTCTTATAGTATAGCAAAATTACAGCAAAATGTCAATTATTTTGGCTGGATTTTTTCAATTATAAGAGTTCCTTTATCCCCTATAGAAACTTTAATTGTATCACCTTCTTTTAGGCCAATTTCATCTCTAATTGGTTCTGGAATAGTCATTGTAACGTTATTCGGATCGTCTGGAATATCTTCAAAGATATCTTCAACTTTGTAAGTCCATACTTTTTGTTTTTCCATAATATTATTTGTTCTCCCAAACATGTGCAGAATAACCTTTACCGTTAGTATCTCCGCCAAAATTATCTATATCCACACCATCATATTCTATGTTACTAACGGTATCATCTCCATTAGCATACTCAAGTGTATATATTTTTAACTTCTTAGGATCAAAGCTACCTACTGTTTCAATAACACCTTCAAAGAATGTACCTTTCTCTGCACTGTAAAACTGACAGATATATTCAGCGTCCCATTCTTCGTAACCGCTTACACCCATTTCTGTTAGTTCTAGTTCATAGTTGTTTTCTTCGTCAATTTTGTTAACATATTCAGAAAGGTCTATGCCGTCTACTATTGTGTTTTTGACTGTGCTATTGTATTCATCATCTTCAACTTCTTCAATAGTAAGTCTAGCATTACTATAATCAACACCATTCTGGTGTTCTAGTTCCTCATGGTGCTCGTACCAAGGACGCCCGTCACCATCTTCGTCTAGCATAAAGTGTGCTTCATTTGGCACTTCTTCTAAATTTTCAAAATCTATATCTTCGTCTTCGGCACAAGTCATGTATGTTACTAAGTCACCATCGCCATGTTCGTTGTTATGGTTATTCCAAAATTCGTACTGTGCTTTGTTCAGCGGCATGTATGCTGCTTCGCCACCGTATCCCCATAGTTGAATACGATAGAAACGTGGACCTTTTAATGTTTCTACTAATTCAGTTTTTTCTTCAGTTGTTGCCATTTTTATATCTCCATATCTGCGGCTACAATATATCTATAATTGTTGCTAGTTAAAATCCCAGGGCGATGCCATGTTTTACCAGGAAATATAATCCAATTGCCTACTCTCATTTCAGCAAAATATTTCCCTTCTCCTTCAACACCGTTAGGTGCTATTTCTGTACCTAATGTAGACTCATCATCATCTTCGCTAGGTTTATTTAAATAAAATACACCACTGATTGTAGTTGATGCTTCACGTATATGTTGGTGCCAGTATGTGTCACGATCTTCTTGTGTAGTTAGGTTAGTTTTATATCCCCAACTTTTTATACTTTTGATCTGAGCTTCTCTCCCTAAGTAAGCAAAACAACTCCAAATAAAACTCATTTTAAGATTATTCCAGTGTTCGTGTGGTAGTCCAAAAATATTAATGTTAGTTTGATAAGGCGGACTGTTTTTCCAAAAGTTCCCTTCTGCTATAACATTATTAATGTCATTACACATTAATCTTTTTGCTTCTTCGTCTATCAAGTTAGACCAATCATAGTGTACTACTTCAGTCATCTTTTTTTACTATCATACTGTCAAATGCAATGCTTATTCTTTCACCTGTAGGGTCTGGCTCATGATTAACAAAGTGCCATAACCAAGCCGGAAACATTATTAACATATCTGTTTGCGGAATTATCGCTTGTGACATTGCATTAAATTCATCATACTTATCAACCATTTCAGGCCTAATAACATAAGAAAGTTGATTATTAGGATTCAAAAATGTGATAGAACCCGGACTGTCGCCTACATCAGGATAATACACTGCACTAAAAAAAGATTCAGGATGTCTATGTGGACTTGAAATGTTTATATTGTTATTTACGTTTATCCAAAACTTTTGTATCCTTTGTTCCCACTTATCGTTAAAGTTACGTTCTTTATGCAACCAATCAAATCTTTTGTTAATTTCTATTCCTAATTCTTCTATTATAGGTTCTTTAGGATCAATAAAAAGACTTTGGCTAACATTGTCGTTGATTTTTGATTTATCAATTTCAACCTGCTTGCGACAAAATTTTGCCAAATCACGTCTGTTACTTAGATTAAGTTGATCAAAAGCAAGATAATTTGCAAACAAAGGAACTATGTCCATTAGCGACTCTGTAGATATTGTAGGCAATTTTCAGGAGTTGATTGTTCATACGGATCATCGTCATCGCCATTATTGTTAATGCCTGGTTCTTGCCACCATTGTTCTACAACACCATCATTAATTACTGCCATAAATCTCCATGAACGTAATCCAAATCCTAAATGATTTTTTCCGACAAGCATTCCTAAGTAACGTGTCATGTTACCACTGCCATCAGGAATACATTTTACGTTTTGAATATCTTGTGATTTAGCCCATGCATTCATAACAAACGCATCGTTCACACTCATACAATAAACTTCGTCAATATCCATGTTGCGAATATTGTCATAATTTTCTTCAAAGCCTGGTAGTTGATAGGTACTACATGTTGGTGTAAATGCACCAGGCAGACTAAACAATACTACACGTTTGCCGCCAAAATAATCTTCTGTAGTTTTATTCTCCCAGCGATATGGGTTATCTCCACCTATTGATTCATCGCGGACTCTAGTTTTAAAGTTTACCTGAGGTAACTTGAAACCTTCAATCATACTTCTTAATCTCCTTATAAGTTACTTGTATAATAACACAATGTATATATGCTGTCAACCATTAAATACCTATATATTTGGTAAATAAGTATGTAGCAGAGCGTGAGGGCGCACTTGAATGGATTTTTTGACACTTATATCAGATGTAGGTTTTCCGATTGCCGGGGCAGTAGCAACTGGTGGATTTGTCTTTTTAACTCTTAAATTTATTCTAGCAGGTGTCACTGACTCAGTTACTACCCTTAAAAACATAATAGGACAACTAGACAATCGTGTTCAAACTATGAACAACGACCTAGTTAAAATCGATGCACTAATGAGTTATACATTAGAAGTTAAACCAAATGTAGACAGAATTGCCGCTAACGAAGGCAAAGAAGACGCTAGGAAAGATTAATGGATTTAGGTGCAATTATAAGTGATTACGGTTTTCCTATAATTGCCGCTATTGGCATGGGGTACTTCATTTTCTTTATATGGACCTGGGTAACCACAGTAATTGATCCTGTAATAGGTGAGACTATGGGTACCCTAATTAAATTAGTTGATCGTGTGCGTATGCTAGATAATGATTTGATTCGTCTAAATACTAAACTAAGTATGGTACTTGAAAACAGAGCAAAGTTTGACAAAGAGCGTAGAGAAGAACTTGAAGCTATTGTAGATAAGTACAGTGATAAACATAATGACCCATTTAATAGTGGAGGAAAGAATAATGATTTGTAAAAATTGCGGACATAAATGTCATTGCAATGAAACAGATTGCAAAGAATGTGCTAATGATGTTTGCGTAAGGTGTAAATGCGATGAGTGAATATGAACAAATTGCTTGGAAACGTCTTAGTAACACTCCTGGTATGAAACAAATATGGACACACTGTGATTTATTTGTTGGTGTTGGAGTAGGACTTGCAGTTGGTGCTGCATTAGGATCAGTGATTGCTCTCATAGTATGTACTTAATATAAATACCGTGTGGAAATAGCTTTACTTACATTATTATTAATCAAACATGCGGTTGCTGACTTGTTCTTGCAAACACTCCGCAGTGACACAGATAAAACAAAATACTTTGGCAACGGACATAGACACTATCTAGAACACGGAGTTGGAACTTTGATTATTTGTGTATTTTTTATTAATCCTATTTTTGCTTTGTTAGTTTCAATCTTAGACTATCTAATTCACTGGCACGTTGATTTTGGTAAGACTCACTTTGTGAAGTGGACAAAGATTGATCACGGAACTGCTTCATGGTTCCGGATTCAGACTTTTGATCAGATTGCACATTACTTGACTTATGCTTTAATTGTTCTTTTAATTCAGCAATCCTACGTTTGATCTGAACTACCCTATACTCTATATCACTTAGTTGTTGCAATAAATACTCCATTCCAATCTTTTGGCAGGTCTTGTGTTTTCATGTATTCACAACGCTCAATCCACATATCGTAATATGCTGACATCTTTTCATCAAAGTGGTTGTGTAGTAATTTACAACTGTTAATTGCCTCATCAAACTTTTGTGCTTTGTAAAACTCGTGCATTTCTTCGTGCTTACGTTTTGCTGTTCGCCACGCTGGCTTAGAATTATCCAATACGGTCCAAATACCAATGCCTACAGTTTTACCTTTGACTGCTAGGTCATCTACTTTTAAGTAGAAAAATTCATCTTTTGTTGCTTCGTATGTATTTTCTCCAACAAGTAATACACATCCGTATTCTTTACATTTGCTTTCAATACGAGCGGCTGTACTGACTGCATCGCCGAGGACATCGTAACTATGACGCTGGGTTGAACCCATTTCGCCAAGATAGCCAAGGCCAGTATTGATGCCAGCACCCATACCAACAGGCGGGCGACCTTCACTTGTAATTCGTTCATTAAAATTCTCCACTGCTTTTAACATGTTCAGTCCACATTGAACTGCTGACTTAGGATGATTGGGATCATCTATAGGTGCATTGTGTATGTGCATACTTGCATCACCTATGTACTTGATAACCATACCATCTGAATCTAATATAGGCTGTGTAATTGCATCCATGTAACCATTCATAATTTTTGTAAGTCCTGCAACATCATCACCAAATGATTCTCCTAGTGGTGTAAAGCCACGTAGGTCTGAGAAACAAATTGATACTTCTTTTTTCATACCTTCTTTGATTAGTGCAGGATTTTCTTGTAGCATACGCACGACTGTTGGTGATGCGTATCCAGCAAACTGTTTCTTAATCGCTTGCTTCTGGAAGTATTCTGATACAAATCTATTAAACACTGCATGTAATCCAACGATTAAAACTGTAATCACCGGCATCGTTGCATCAAGCAAATACAAGTGTGTTGTCCAAGCATAATAAACAGCATAGGCGAGTCCTCCCACAAATACAACTATACTGCCTCCAGCTAACCAGTAAGGTGCAAATCGTCCAAGTAGCACAAGGGCTATGCCCAAGACTGCTGTTGTGATCAACTCCACCAAGAATGCCCAGTAAGGACGTTGAATTTGATCTCCGTCTATTACTGTCTGTAGTGTTACTGCCGCTGGTATATAGTTTGCTTGTGGTCCAGTTGGACTTGCGATTAAACCGCCTATACCTTCTGCGGTTACACCTACAATAACTGTTTTACCTTCTAACTGCCAAAATGCTTCTTCGTCTGCTGCACTTACTTCGTTAAATTGTTTATTCCAACGTAACCATATTTGACCATTTGGATCAGTTTTAATTATAGGATAACCTGGTACTCTTATTGCTTCAATTCCGCCACCAGCTTCTTTAACTTGATAGCTGGGCTTTCCTGTAGCAACTCGAATAACCTCCACTGCTAAAGCGGGATACGTATCCTCACCGACACGCATCAGGAGTGGTACTCTTCTTACCACACCGTCGATTTCTGGATTCGTGTTCAACACGCCCACACCGTCGGCATTATCTCCTAACAATGGTATAGGTCCCAACATTCCCGGCCATTCAAACATGTATGGCAGTGGGTCTCCTATCTTCGCAATTCCTCGCGGGACCGAGTTGCGATTGGCTTGTGTAGATCCTGTTTGAGCAATCACTACGCCATTTCCTGCAAGTGCTTCGGCTAACTCTATGTCCCCGCCTAGTCTATCGGGCTCTGACATAATTATAGGCATCACAATGATACCAGCACCTGCTTCACGAAGTTTCCAGATTATATCTGCAAGAACATCACGCTTCCAAGGCCACTGACCGTACTTTTCAATGGCGCTCTCGTCGATAGTAACGACAGCAACGTCTTGGGATAATGTTGGCTGATCTGTTTGTTGAAGTATATCAAATGACTTCAGCCGAGCCGTTTGCACTACAGAGCTATCGTTGTAGTGAAAAACTATCATAAAAAAAGCAGTAACAAATGCTACCGCCCAATGTGAGATATACTTTGTCATAATGTATTTATTACTAATGGTCGTATATGTTAGGGCCGTCTTGAACTTTTACAGGTTTACAATATGCTGTAATCCTATGTTCTTTAGGTACTAAGTAAGTGTGTGAATAGTTTCCATATTGTCTTGGTATACGTTTTGCATAGTATTGACAAACGTCTATACTCCTAAAGTACATAGGCGATGGTTGTTGAACGTCTGCTATCAACACAATTAACATAAATGCATGTATCAACGTACTAATTTCCTGTTAGCTCTCGACCGTGTTAAAACCGGTTCCTTCTTTGGTTCTTCTCTTTTGATAGGTTCAGGGTCTCTTGGTTTTTTTGATTCTACTCTAAATTTAATCTGTTCACGCTGTTCAAGTTGTGCTTTAAACATTTCTCGTACTTCGGGTGCGTTGTCACTATATGCTAAAAATTGTAATATACCACTCCAACTATTTCCCATAAACAATACCTTATTATCTCTATAAAGTACACCTTTATTATTTCTATTGTCATATACTAAGTTGTTGTAAATATATTTCAATTTAGATCATTCCTTTTGCCTTTGCTATAAAATAAAACAATCCAAAAACCATTGCGCCACATACTAAAAGTAATGCTATGATAGCAACACCATTTACAAATGCTTGACGTGCTTCTGCAGCTGCATATACTTCTTTCTCTCGCTTTGCTCTAATCTTACGTTGCATTTCTTTAAGTTCATCCCACGTCCCAAAGCCAAAACGCATGTTCAACATTGTTTGTAACTCTTTTTCCATCTCCATAATTTTCTTTTCATGGATTAGGAGATTAAGTGCTTCTTCTTCAACTGAACCTGCGGCTAGTAGTTTTTTAAATATTGGTGGTTTCTTTTGGAGTTGTTGACCTTTACGGAAATCAGATACTGAGGTGTACCACTTGCCCATTTGGCCCATAACGTTTTCGAATTCTTGTCCAGCTGCAACAAATCTCTTGACTGTGTTGAATGCTGTTGTTGCCGCGGCTACGGCTGTAAACGGATCGATCAATTTGCCCTACTTTCTGACAGTCTGCCCTCTGTCAGTAGTATTTAGTTTTGACTAACGGTTACAGCACAACCGTTTGCATTTGTGCAAGAACCTGTAAGGCTGTATGTTTTGCTTGTGGTTGTGTTATTAGTAGTTTGGGAACTAGTGACTGAATAAGCACCTCCACTGTTTGTTAGATCAACTGCAAATGAGTGTGCCATAGTGCCACGTTGATCAGCATTGACTGTATGATTGTCACCTGTAAGCTCTATGTCTGCCCATTGTTGTCCACCGTTACCACGCTGTACTAAATCGACATTATTATTGTCACCAGTTATTTCTATAAAGCCATCGTGTCCTGCTTTGCCCATTTGTGTATGTGTTACACCATTGTTATCACCATTTACTACGTTTGCTATATGATGTCCAGCACCTCCACCTGCGGCTCTGTTGGTGTCTGTTTGATAACTGTCTAAAATATTGTTATTGCCTGTAACAGTCCAGTATACTTCATGGTCTCCAACTTCATCAGCATCTACTGTGCCATCATCGTGCTTGCCTTGCCAAGCATTAACAACATTGTTATTTCCTGATACTACAACACGGCTAAAGTTATTGTCTGATTCTTGATGACTGTCTAAGTCATTGCTGTCTCCGTCTGCTTCTGCATACGATTCGTTGGAATCACCTTTTTGGTATATCGTAATTGTATTACCATCATCACTGTAACTACTACCAGCTTCGGCGTGAGCATCATTACCATCACCTAGTTGTGTTATGCTCATTGTACAGTCTTCACCGTGACAATCTATTACAGCCGCATTGTTATCGCCAGTTTGTGTTAGAGTGCTACTACTGTCTCCTATGTCAGCATTGTATACTCCAAGCGTATTGTTGTTGCCTGTTTGTGTATAAGAAAATGTTGAAGTACCAAGACTTCCAATAAAACCTTTGTTTGATAAATTATTCAAATCACCAATTTTGTTGTTTTGACCATCCTGAGTAATAGTCACAGTAACATCGTCACCTATCTGGTCAAGATAGATATCATTGGCTAAACTAGTTGTTGGTTTGAATAATAGAAATACTATTAGTGCCTTCGCTACCCAATCTATAGTCATATAGAAAGAAATCCCCCTGTTGTACGTCTAGTGTATAATCATGTCTAGTATTTAATCTCATTCTAATAAAGCCACCCTGTTCAAAGTCTTCACGTTGCCATATCCAATGCGGCTCTTCTTTATCTAATCTAATTTGTGTGTTAGGATCAAAACCTACAACAGGAACGTTACTTAATAATCTCTCATTTTGTCTTTGTAATTCATCTTTAAATAATGCCGCTAGAGCTTCATTTAACTTGTCTAACATGTCATGTAGCATGTCAGCCAACATGTAATCTGATTCGTCAAGAGCTGTTTTCCATATTCCTTCAATACTATCTTTAAGAGCATCACCTTCTAGTCCGTCAAACTCTAAAAAGTCAACACCTAAGAAGTCTGCTAGTTTTCTACGTCTTTGCATTTCTTCTTCAGCATATTCATCTATAGGTGTCCGTTTTCTTAGTATTAGTAAGTTGTTAATCATATCTTCATTAATATCTAGTATCACCGGACTAGTTGGTTTACGCATGCCATGAACTGTTGCTGTTGCTTGGAACGCTTGATTAAGAACAACAAACCCTGCATCTGTTTCTACAGTTATTTCACCGACATAACATATACCTGCTGTATCACAACTAGGAAGAAGAGTAATCATACTTCCGCCCATTTCGTCTACAACCATAATAAAGTCTGTACCACGCACACCAATTGTAGCACTAGGTGTTCTAATCTTAACATTTTGTTTGTATTTTTTGGCAATTTGTCCAGATGCGTATCTTACTGTTCCTAATGACGCTTTCATAGATAATGACCCTACGTCATTTGCAGGATCATATACAAATTCATCAATAAGTAATCTCGATTGTTGTGTAAGTTCTACCCTAGTGTCATCAACAAAGTCAATACGCATAGTACCATTTGCTGTAACAGCTTCGTCCATGCTTTTAACATTTACACCTACGTTACCATCAATGACAATCTTGCCTTCTCTTTCAAGTACACCTGATCCTTTGATTTGACCAATTTCACCTACTGAGCTATGCGCCGGTTTAGCTAAGACAGCAATTAATATAATACCTAAGAGGAGAATCCATGTGTACTTGTTAGGCGCCATCTACGTTCCTTAGTCGCTTTGTGTTATGTCAACGTCTTGGTTATCACCTGAGAAGTCAGCATCAATTGTGTTGTCGTTAATTCCACTTTGTGTAACTGTGTAACTACTTCCACCACCTGTGATATCTAAATTAATAGTGTGTCCTGTAGATCCGTCACCATCAACGTCAATGTCAACTACATTACCTGAACCACTCGAACTTAATAATCCACTTGTTGCACCACCTGTTGCTGTACTTGAACTATTGTTCATAGTCACTGTAATATCTGCATTCTTACCGTCAACATCAGATTCAATTACGTTACCATCGCCTGTGATTGTAAATGTAATGTCTGCACTGTCAGCATCAGCTGTATCACCTATATTAAAGTCAAATGTGTTTGAATCGCCTGTTGTAGTAATATTAAGCGTTACGTTTTCACAGTTGGTTCCGCTTGTGCTATCACAACTTAAATCTACTGCGTTCGAATCTCCAGTAAATACCCAAGTACCTGTGTATTGGCCACCTTGTATGTCTGCAACTATTGTGTTTAAATCACCTGTTTGTGTTATAGCGAATGTCATTGTATCGCCGTCTAAATTTACGTCTGTAGTACTAGTACCAATTACGTTATCTGTTCCATCTTGTGTTATATCTAAATCAAGTGTATCACCTACTTGTTCTATGTAGATATCATTTGCCATGGCAGGAGTTAAGTGTAGTATTGATGCAAGCACTAAAGCATAAAAGCTATTTGTGTACTTTCTTATCATTTTTGTCCCTCGTGTTGTTATCTTTGGATTTTACCGGATAACACAAATCTACTTTGTCGCAGTATAGCCTATCATTTGGCCATTTTTTTAAAGCCTGCTTCATTGGTAGGGGCCTTACTTTTGGCATTGCCCCTTTATATGTTTTATCTTTGAACTTCCAAAGTCCTTTATTTTTACCCTCATATACCAACTGCACTATGCCTGCTTCAATCGCTGCTCTCACAGCATAATTTGTTGGTTCGTTAACAGAATAACCTGTTTCTGACTCTATTAACTTTGTTCCCATATCAAGGAACTTAAATATATCCGCTCCGGACCTTGAACTTGCTATTGTTTTCTCTGTAGCAATGCTCAATAATACTTTGCCTGAACTTACACTTACTACTCTCATTACAACTGTTACAGTATCAACTCTGTATTCAGTTTGTGCGCCTACTCCTAAATATCTTGCTCCAACTCCTCCTATTGCTACGTTACTATCGTACCCGATAATACCACCTTCTAATATTAGTCCAGCGAAAACCATTGGCTTTAATTCGCGGGGACCGTTAGGTAGATCTTTTTCATATGCTTGGCGTGTGTTGCGGATCAGCTGTCTCTCTTTGATCAGATTGTCCATTCCCACACGTTCAACTACTTCGAACCAGGTTTCGTTGCCTACTTCTGATAATGCCTTTATAACCCAAACTTCTGCACCTTGTGTTACTGCACTAGATAGATTAGCAATATTGTCTGCCGGCTTACGTTGTCCAGTTTTATCTTGAAAACTGTAAACTGCAACTGTCATTTTTTTGCCATCTAGCTCAGGAACTTGCATCATACGCTCTGCTAACGGTGCTGGTTGTATTCTCGGAGGACCTGCGTTCTCTTTAATGTCCAGCGACTGCTGCATGGTTTGACTACAAGCCGAAAGTGCTAGTAGTGTGCCTATTAAGATTATAAAACGGTGCATTAAAAGTTAAAATCTCCTGCTCCCGGTATTTCGATAGTAGTTGTGCTTCCATCTTCTTCTATTACAGTGAGCGTAATCGCTCCTGTTGTTGTGTCTTTGACCCACGATATTTGTGAGCCTTCGATTTCTGCTGTTCCACTGGTTGCACAACTAGTTCCACAATCAGCGAACATACTATCTACCATTTGCTTTGATAACGTTGCATATATTCTTGATTCAACGTTCTTTACAAATTTATTTAGGGTAGTATTTTCTAACTCTCGTTCTAATCTCCTTGCCTCTGCTTCTGCCTTATCTGCTAAATCTTGCTTTCTATTATGTTGTAGTTGTTCAACACTTAAAACGTGTGACGAATAACCATTTCCATAATGGAATGCGGGTGATTTAAAGCCCCATGTAAGTTCAGCACTAACGCTTGTTGAACAAACTATTAAAAAACTAGTGATTAAAATTCGTAATTTCATATTACCCCCTCATTCACTAGTATTTATCTTGTTTGCTGTCCCTCACGCTCTGCTACAAGTATTTATACAAAGGTGTAAATTTTTTTACACCAAGTTAATGATTATAAATAAAATATGGACTATAAAAATGAACAAGATGCATTATGGCAATGTTTAGACGATGCATTTCCTGCTGTGCCTGTTGTATACAAAACAGATTTAAATGAGGAACTAGAAACACTTGAGCGTGGTTGTATTAAAAATGCACTAGACGCTGTAGATGGCAATCGAACTAAAGCAGCTAACATGCTTAATATAGGTAGAACTTGTCTTATTGCCAAGATGAAAAAGTACGAACTTACTTAATTTTAAATGTAAATCCTGCTGGCGGCTTAGTAGCATAGAAATAACTGCCTGCTTCTAATTTGATACCACCAGTAAACGTTGGCGGATAAATTACATTAAAATTAGTAAAAGCCCCTTGGCCTTCTTTTGCAGTCAAGGTTGTCATAACCTGTATCATGTTTGAACTTTCTAACACTGTACCAAAGAAATTTTTCACATCTTCCATATTTTCATTGAACTTCGCCTCTACTATTCTAGCAAGGCTAGCTGTTGCATGATAGTGTAATTGATACATATTATGTGTTCTAGTGGGATTGTACCCTGGGTAGTCAATAGTCAAAGTATAGTATTTTCCGTTGTCTATTGCTTTAAGACTTTCTATATCATTTGGTCCAGCTAACATTGCATTGTATGCTTGTTCTGCAACTTGAGGAGTAATAATTTTCATTGCTGCCGCAACATCAAATGCTACTTTCTTACCTGGTGTTCCTTCCATAACTTTAAGAATATCTAGATAATATTTAAATCTTTTTCTAAAAGTAGGAACACGTTCTTCGATAACATCCATCTTCTTGTTAATAGTATCAATGATAGATGAAATACTAGCTGCGGCTCCGCCTTTTTTATCCTTAGAACTTACACCAACTTTACTGCCGTTTGGTGTTATCAGATAACTATCAATAAGTTTTTCAGCAATGTTCTCTGGAAATTCAACCTGTTGTATACTTTGAAACTTTACACCTGGATCAAGATAATTTAACAAAATATTTTCTGCATCTTGTATAGACCCTGAAACGTTTATTCCGCTAGTAATAGCTAACGGTGCAGCTACTTCTCCAAACTGTACTTCATAGTTTGCTTTATACTCTGGATTGATAGTTACTGTGTTACCGCCTAGATTTTCTAGTAGTTCTACTACAGCTACCTTTTCAGGATCAGGAATACTTGGTTGGTTCTTGACACCAGCTTGTACTTCTGCAACAAGATTGTTTAAGTTAATAACTCTATCAGTAACACCAACTTCTCTCGGTCCTAAATTTACAGCACCGTGAACACCTGTTGCTCCAGCTGCAGCTTTTGTTTCAAGGTCGATACCTATAGTTTTCATATCTTGTGTAAAATTAGTAAGTTGCCAAAATATATGACCTGCTTGATCTTTTTTTGCAAAATACTTGCCTACAAACTCGCGGCCTTTTTCGCTCGTAAGTTCAATTACTAATGCACAAAATCCTGTTGCCGGTTTTTGTCCGCCAATCCATTTAATATTGTTTACTTTTAATTTTGTTTCTTCTTCTAGTTCTTTTGCAAATTGTCCATCTATGTCTAAATTTTCAATATCATCATCTGCTAGTTCTGGGTTTGGTGGTGTAGGTTCATATCTTTTTATAGTAGGATCTAAAGGAAACTTCCATGCGTTGGTTGCGTTGACTTCTGTTCCGTCTGGCTTTTTAAAACTCTTGCCCCTGCCTGCTTGATTATCAAGAACAACTCCAATAATACCTCTATTGGATTCAAATAATTTTTGCTCAACCAATCTTATTTCGTGATAACGCATGTTTACTCCTACAGAGTATTTATCTTAGGGAATAACATATCAGTACAGAACTTATCTACGTCTTCTTCTGGTAATCCTAAACTTTTCATTACGTTAGGAGTATGTGGATTTTGTTGCTGGTTGTGACAGTAATAGTCTTGTGACGCACTTACTAACGCTATATCTCCTTCGCCTTTAGTTGCACCTACTTCATCAAGATATGCACGAAGATTATCTGTTGCTATGCGAATAATTTCTGTTGCTTCTTCGTCTGTTTTTACATTACCTGCGGCAAGCATTTTACCTGTAAAAATATTTTTTGCCCATTGAGGTAGTTCTCTTTGCTTTTCAGGTACAAAATGTTCTACACTTTCGTAATAACCTTTGATCATATCATGTTCAGGATCACTACTAGGTGAAAAGTCGTGGAATGCACCTGTCATTTTGTTTTTGCCAGCAATAACATCAAATCCGTATATAGGTGCAGGATTATCTAATGTTGGAAAGATACATACATGCATCATCCAAAGACCTTTTGTGTCTCTAGCATCAACTACATCTATATGAGCTCGTCTTACGCTATCGTTAGCCCAAACACGATTGATCCAGCCATTATCAGGCCTATTAAAATAATCCAGGCCGGCTTCGTTAATCTCTGTTGCTTGTTCATCAAATATCTCTATAATTTCATTTTGACAATCAATTAGTTTGTTCCAAATAAGGCTCAATGTCTAACTCCATTAGTTCTTTAAATAATTCTGTTGATGCATGAAAACAATATTTAGATTCTTCAGCCATATCATCATTTGTTTTTGCACGTATTTTTTCTTTTAATTCTTTATTATCGCCTTCAAATTTGTACATCCTCCCTGTACCTGGTGCCTTACGAGCTATCATTTGTCCTCCACTTAGGTCTCCCATATGTAGTGTATAGATGTGTGCCATTAATGCAGTTGGATCATGCATAATAGTTTTCATATGCATTATATAATCATGTGTGCTTTTAACAATCGTAGGAGGTTGTTTATCTGTCCATAATTCTAAAAAATCTTCTTCTATTTTCATTTTTCTTCTGATGTCAGGTAAGTCATCTAATAAACCGTGTACGTTTGCCATAGCTTCTAATAGATCATACTTCTTATGTTGGTTCCAAAGATATGTTGCATACAACTTTGGATTAATTTTTCCGCTCATTAAAACTTTTACAAAATCCTGTCTTTCAGCATTTTTATGTACATCTTTAGTTAGTTCTTTTAAATTACTCATTCTTCTTCCACCCTTACTACAAGAGGAAATCCTTGTGCCCTACTGGCCGAATTTGCCTCTACTGCTTTTTGTTCTGCTATCTCGAAACTGTAGGTACCTACAACAGCAGAACCTTTATCATGAACTATTAACATAAGATTCTTAGCTGTTTCTTCGGAGTGGTGAAATATTTTTTGTAATATTTCTATTACCCATTCCATTGGTGTTACATTATCATTGAAGAAAATTACATTATATTTACTAGGCTCTTTTAATTGCCTTTCAATTTTTTCATCAATTTTAATTTCCTCTAAAATATCTGCTGTCATTTATTATCTCCTAAATTTATAAGCTCAAAGTCACTATTAGCGTTTGTTTTATTTTCGCTTGCACTATCAGGATCACTACAATTTCTAACACATGCAGGAAAAGGATCATTGTTAAATGATTTTTCTATAAATTGATACGCTTCGCTTTCATTTATTTCATCTAATGTTCCATTTGTAATATGCATCTGCTCTACTAAGTTGCCCATTCGTTCTCTAAGTTCATCTATATGTTGCCAACCAGCCATATGACAACAAGGTACTACGTATCCATCAAACCGTATTGCTGGAACTTGACTATTTTTAGATTTACATTTTGGATAAATCATATTGTATGTCCTTCCAAGTTTTACTACGTAATATCATGCTAGTAGGTGTTCTTTTATCTCCTACTACTGGTCTAAACTTATCGAATCCTAACTGTTTTGCAAATTTTGCGGCCTTTAGTACTTGGTGATAATTATGTTCAAAAATTACATAACGCCACATCATTTCACCTTGCCAATTCTCTCTTAGAATTTTAATTCCATTAATAATACTATTCCATTTAGAATTTACTCTATATAAATGATTAGTATCTTCTAAACCATCAATAGCAAATTCTATCCTATCATCTATCTTTAACAATGTTGAAAAATGTTCCCACCATTTCTTACTACGTCCACTGCCATTTGTACTTATGTTAATGTTAGGTCTATAGTCAAGATTATTTAAATACTCTAGTTGTTCTAGAAATACGCCGCTATAAATAGGATCACTTAATGTTAGGTTATAAGTCAGACGTCTTATATTATTTTCAGGACGCACTAATGCTTTAAAATATTCCATTGGCATGTCGCTAATAGATCCGTTGGTTCCTTTCTGCATACTTTTCGTTCTTGCACATCCCGGACAACTTAGATTGCAACGACTACTGCTATCTATAGAAATTCTTCTTCTTAACCAGAAAGAATTATTTAATCCCATGTACAATATGCTACTCCTTAATTAGGGGGAGATATTTCACTCCCCCTAAACTGCTTACTTGTCTGTTGCTTTACCTTCGATTACTGTACCTGAGTGATCAGTAATTTTAATTTGCTTAGGCTGTAGTTCTTCTGGAACTTCACGCTTTAGATGAACGTTAAGCACACCAAGTTCAAGGCCTGCACTAACTACATCAACGTGTTCAGCAAGTGTGAACTCTCTACGGAAGTTACGTGTGCCAATACCTTTATGTAGGTATTTGGTTGTTTCGTTATCACTTCCTACAGGAGTTTTACCTTCAATTTTCAGGATCTTGTTATCCTTTTCAACTGTAAGGTTATCCATACCAAAGCCAGCAACCGCTAATGAGATCATATACTCATTTTCGTTAATCTGTACAATGTTGTATGGGGGATACCCTTGACTTTTAGAATTTTCGAACATTCTGTCCATTTCATCGAACATGCTGTCGAATCCTACAAAGTGTCTGTGAATTGAGGGTAGGTCTAGAGTTGTTAGTCTTGTCATGTTTTTCTCCTTTAATAAGCAAGATTAATGTTAGAGTCCCTAATGGGCACTCCAAGTACATTGGGCTCTTCCCTTTGTACATTTTTATTTATCATTTGACGCATACACACTATTAAATTGTTGAGTACAACGTACAAATGTTGTGCAACGCATAAGGTGCTTTAGCCTTAGTGCGCCTGCATAAGTGCAAGTACTACGCAATCCGCCTAGTAAATCCTGCACTGTTGCCGCGACATCGCCCCTATATGGAACAAGTACTTCACGGCCTTCTGATGAACGATAGTCTTTTAGTCCACCAAAATGCTTTTCGTTTGCAGCATTACTACTCATGCCGTAAAACTGTACAAACTTTTTATTTTCTACAATCTTATGATAGGTTTCGTCATCTTTTTTAAACCATTGTTCGCCTGTTTCAAAGTATTTGGTAATTACTTCACCGCCGCCTTGATCGTGTCCGGCAAGCATTCCGCCGAGCATAACGAAATCAGCACCTCCAGCAAATGCTTTAGCCACATCACCAGGACAAGTACAGCCACCATCAGCGATAACGTGACCGCCAAGGCCGTGAGCGGCGTCTGCACATTCGATAACAGCAGAAAGCTGAGGGTAACCAACGCCAGTTTGGATACGAGTAGTGCAAACACTCCCAGGGCCAATACCAACTTTAACAATATCTGCTCCACTTAGAATTAACTCCTCTGTCATTTCACCAGTAACTACATTACCTGCAATAATAACGATGTTAGGATACTGGTTTCTAAATTCTTTTACAAATTTTGCAAATCGTTCTGAATAACCATTTGCTACATCAATACAAACATACTTCAGTCTACTGCCTGTTTGCTCATATACATTTCTAAACTTTTGATGATCTGCATCTGTAATACCAATGCTCATTGCAACATATTCTGTTCTTGCTGGATCATGTGATCTATCATCTTGATCGAAATAACCTACAAGTTCGTTAACTGTATAAGTTTTAACTAGACAGGTAAAAATACCTCCAGTAGCAAGTACATCAGCCATTTCAAATGTACCAACACCATCCATGTTACTTGCCATAATAGGAGTACCACGATAGTGTCGTTCTTGTTTTTGTACAACTGGATAACCATCTGGCAACACGTCAGTTGCTACATATGGTTTGTAGTTTCGAAAAGTAAATCCACGTTCAAGGTCAACTTCTTTTCTACTTCCTAGTGTGCTACGTTTAGGACGGATAAGAACATCCTTGTAATCAAGTTTTATATCTTCTTCAATCCTCATTTGTTTTCTCTCCAAAATTAAAAGACATACTTATTCTATCTGTATGTGACTGATTACCTTGTACACTATGTTTTAACCAACTAGGGAATATATAAAGTCCGCCTGTCTTGGCTGCATAGGTTGCTCGTGTGCTGTTAAAATAATTAATTTTTTCTATGTAAGGAGGTAAATGATATTCTGCATTATCTGATCTTTCGAACTGAATATTGCCTTGCTTGTCTGTTGCATCAACATAATAAACTCCACTTAGCACTGCGCCTGCATGAGTATGTAGTTCATTATAACTACCTGGAGGATTAATGTTTAGCCATATATTTTTAATTTCTAATTGTGGCAAAGATACTTGAGCTGACAAATTTTTAACTTCTTGATTTAAATAGTCTACTAATTTGTCAACTTGTGGGTTTACACCTTTTCTAATGTCATCACTTTGATAGCCACCAAAATTACTGAGTCTACGACCTACGTCATTTTTTTTACGATCATAGGCCCAATTCTTTAATTCATAATTGTCAACCATATGAATTATTGCTGACCAAATAACTTGCGGGAACCATAGTTCCGTATGCATTGCCATTTTAGTATCCCCGTTCTTGCTTCTCTTTTGCCTGCTTTTTTAACCAACGAGCTCTACCGGCAGCTTTTGCCTTGCGTCTTTTTTCGCTAGGCTTTGTGTACTCTCTTCTTTCTTTGTAGTCTTGCAAGATGTTTTCTTCGGCTACTTTCTTTTTAAAAATTCTGATAGCTTTGTTAACATCATTGTTTCTTACAGTAACAGTCAGTCCTTGAGGACCATCTTCTTTACCACGTTTAAAGTTTCTCACTTACACCTCCTATCCATGTTTTAAGAAATTCAAAATTATATATTCTATTTGCACTTAGCTTATTATAGTACAGATGTTCACCTTTTGTCAACCAGAAAGTTGAACTAAAACTAATTAAGTATGATACTAATGTGCTCAATTCAGGTGGCATGTTGTCTAGTTCTAAGAACGTTCGATCACAGAACTTATGTACACTGAGTAACCAATCAATGTTTTTATCTTCGGTATATAAGTAAACATTAAAATGTTGATCTGACTGTGCTAGGAATGATTGTATTGCTTGTTTAGATTCTTCGGAAGGATAGATTAATAAAATACTTTTACTCTGGTTAAAAATTTTATCCGGTGGAGTAATCAATGTAATGTCAGACATGTTATTTTTTAATTCTTTGCCAAATTGATGTATCGTTTTGTTCTGCGTTCTGTATATATCCTTGCGGTTCGATAACTTCTGTTAGAGTTGGCTTAGTTATTCTACCGCTGTGCCTTTGATCTGCTTCCCGTCCTGTTTCATTAAATAAGGTCTCTTTTTTTTTGGTAGATATTTTTCCCAAGGTAGAGAATTTATTTTACCTGATAGATACCAATCTTTATAGGACTTAATACTATCATCCGGATTATCAACTTTCCATTGTTGTTTGGCGTGCTTCCAGTCTGCGTCCTCGTCTAATGCTTCTAATTCTTCTTTAGTTAATTTTTTTGATTCTTCCGAAGACTCGTCTTTTTTTTCGACAATTTCTGTTGGATCATTCGACTCTAATGCTTCTTGCACTGTTTCAACTTCACCGTAAAGATCTTGCCACTCTTTAGTTTGGTCAACTGGTTCTTCGTCAAACTCTTTGTCTAACGTTTCTTGGTCGACGTCTTCGAATTTTGGTTCTTCAACTTCTTCCTCTTCAGGTGGCGTAGGAGTGTCATTATCAGGAGGAACGTTGTCAACTATACGCTGTGCTCTTGCTTGCTCGTATTCTTCTCTCTCGAGCCGAAGACGTTCACCGTCGTCATCTTCTCTCTTAGCATGTCGCCATTCGAAGGTATATTGTGATGCAATAAGAAGTAATACAGCTAGTGGATCAAAAACAAAGATAATAGTTATAATTACCCAACGTACTGCTTCTTCTAGTAAGTTCTTATCTGCTTGCTCGCCGTAAACAAATTCAGCAATATATTTAATAGGACCTACTTCAGCTTCTAGCTTTCTATATTCTGATTCTAATTTGATCTTGTCGTCTGTAAGACTTTCAATTTCAGATGACGCTGTTCGAACACGTTCGTTCTGTTCATCTATACTCTTTTGGATATCGTCAGCATTTTGTGTACCACCTATTTGGGTACGCAAACGATTGATTAGTGTATTTGATTGTGCAATTTGATCTTCGGCGCCTTTGCGTAGTCTTGCAATTTCATCACGTGCCGCTTTTACAGTAGGTGAGCTTGCGGCTTCTTGAATCTTTTGTAACCATTCATTACGCTCTGCACGTTTAGCATCTTGCCATGCTGTAAATGCCGCCGCTGTCTTAGGACCATACGCACCATCTGTCGCTGTGCCTACCATTCCCTGTGCTTTTTTAATCTCTCCTGCGTCGATGTAACCTTGTAGTGTTGCAAGTTCTCCATCAATACGATCTAACTCTTTTTGAAATAATGCTGTCACATCTGCAATAATTTTATTCTGTTCGTCAATAGCAGGTTGTATACGAACATATGCATTGTCTATACGTTCTTGTTCTCTATCTATTTGTGATTGTATGTTTGCGTCAGCACCAGTTCCGCTAGATTCTAATTGCTTAATTTTTGTTTCGGCACGTTCTATAATACTGTTAAGTCTTGCAGTTTCAGATTCTATAGTTTCTATCTTAGCAATGCTTTCTTCACTTGCACTCGTTTGTTCGATATGTGCTTTAGATAAAAAGCCAAAGATTCCCATACTAGTGATAAGCATAAGAATGATTACTGCTAGTCCTAGATAGGTCCTAAGCCACCAAGCGGCTTGTTTCCAATAACGATGTAACCAAACTGCTGTAACTAGTTTGCCTATTTCTAATGCACCACCCATAATCATAATAGGTAGTGCAGCTGCGGCAAATATAGCTACAAGGCCTGCGACAGAATAATATATTGCTATACCGCTTATTGTTAGAGCGGTTATTAAAACTAATAATCCTAAGAACATACTGTATTTACCGGAGTTTTGCATATAATATAAGTACTCTTATTTAGAAATGAACTGCCATTTGCCAACATTAGGATACCAGCAGGCTGTGTCTTGAATGTTTTTTGTTTTGCCTTTGTAATTTAGGCTTGTGTGAAATGTTTGACAACTTCCGCTACCAGCAGGATAAATGCGTACAACCTGCACAACTCCTGAAGCACTGTTATCTGGGCTAAACCATTTACAATCTTCGCCTACGTTCAAAGTTTCAAGGGCAAAGTAAACACATCGCTCATGTCTCTGTCTATCTTTGGCAGGAATTGTATAGGCATTTGCCTTACCGATGTTAAATGCTACATCGAAAATAGATTTGTTAGACTGAAAATTATCTGCTGTTGTCATATTACCATAGTAAGGTGTTGTAGCACCACAGGCACTAAGACTAATAAGCGTAACTGCCATCAACAGCTTGCCAACTACCGTCTGCAAACTGGCATAAAAAACCTTGTACATTCTTTTCCCTTCCTTTGATAGAAACAATTTGTTGATAAGGCCTGCAATTTTTTGCTATTCCTGTGTCTTTAACAAAATGTTCTACTCTAGGTTTATCTGAACAGTCAAGCGTAGTCTTACTATTGACCTTTTGACCGTTTTCGATTTCAATCTTTTCGTCCGTATAGCAATACTGTGGACCAGCGGAAGCAAGTTCAACCTGCTTCCCTGAACACGCCGCTAATAGACTAACTGTTGTTAGAATTAGAAGCGATCTTAGCATTACGTTCATCCTTGGCTTGTTGCAATAGTCTGTCAAATACTTCAAGTGGCATCTTAATACGAACATATGTATGTACTCTACCAGTAGTACCTAGTTCGTATGCATATCTTTTAACTTCAAGATGCTCTCTAATTACAGTATCTCTAACACTGTGTTCTACAAACGTTCTAGTAACTCTAGTTTCATTACCGCTGTTGCCTTTAATGTCAACAGTAGTACTAGAGTTTACTTCACCGTTCAAACGTTCTGCATAACCTTTAACTGCAAATGCATATGCTTGAGATTCGCTTGCTTGTTCAAACTTACTCTCACCCATTCCACAGGAATAAGCATAGTCTGTTTTCCAAAACAACCAGCCTTCAGAACCAATCTGTTCACAGTCTTCGTACCAAGTTGGGTGTGCCTTTGTTTCGCGGATTTCAATTTCTTTCATACCACTACATGCACCTAGCAAACCTAGCATTGCAGTCATAGTGACGATCTTAGTAAAGCCTTTCATATTAGCCTCCATAGCCTAGCCTTTAATTAATGTTACGTAAATAATACTATCTTTAAGTGTCAAAGTCAACCTATTTTGGTAAACCTTTAATTCCAACGATAAAAGATGTGTGTTGAAATACTACCAACAAGCTGAATTTTACTTGCCCACTTAGGCGAAACATAGTCAGCATGGTAGTGTGTAGCACCTTCTGTGATACCTCGCATTTTGTCAGTATGTACAATTTTATATGCAATAATTTGTGCCATACGCCAAGCATCATTGTCTCGAATAGTATCGGCTTTACCATCACAGTACCAACTGAATTGGCAACGATTTTTGACTGGATGATAGATACGTTCTTTTGGTGCTAGATCTGCGTGTTGCCTAGTTTTCCAACTTTCCTTAATTGGACCTTCTTTAACAACTTCACATATGGTGTTTGGATAACGAGTGTCCTGTACTCTGTTAAGAACTACATCAGCTACTGCATATTGTCCTGCTAGTGGTTCTGACTTAGCTTCAAAGTAAATGTTTTGTGCCAAACAATATAGTTCTGGCCTGTTATCTTCTGTGTACAATTCTTCAATTTGTGGATTTTGAAAAGTAGATGCCGATGATCCGAACGCAGTAGTCGCTGTAAGTATCATGGCTGCTAAAATAGCCGTTCTCATTATATACCTCATAATTTATTTAGATTGATTTGGCACTACATTTTGTGTGTAGTTTAGTTTCTACGCATTTGTGCTATCTCTGTAGCTTGCTTAGACCCGCTTTTGTCATCTGCATCTGCAAACACAGGCACAAGATTTGACTTATGCATCATAGCAATGCCTACTAGTTTACGTTCACCACTATAGGTCATCTGCTCTTTTTGTGTACCGTTGCCACAAATTTTGTCGCTTGTAGGAACTGTGTTTCTGCTATTGCATCTATAGTCTGGAATTGAATTTATTGGACTGGCTGTGCGTTTCTTATCTGCAAGTTGATCAGGATGTACACCTTTCTTGCGGAGCCATTTGTCATGTTCTGCCTGTGCTTTAAGTTGTTTAGCATTAGGCTTTTTCTTTTTACTATTGTATCTTGTGGTCGTTAAATATGGACCTACCATTTGCATTGTCATATTATGCGCCTTTCGTTTGCCTATTATTTGTATAATATAGCACGCCTAGGCGCAAAAGTCAACCTATTTTGGTAAAATTATGCGTGAGCTCTTCTTTGCATAATTTTATATGTTGCCTGTGGTCTACCTGGCTGATCATTTGAGTTTGATTTAACTACTCTGATATCAAAGCCAGCGTCTCTTAGCTCAGTTAATCTAGCACCTGGAGACATAATGTCCAAGTTATCCGTTAGATCTGCTGTAGTAAAAGATTTACCATTGCCCCAGTAGTTTTCTAGGATTTGTTGATTTTGTGTGCCTTCTTTAAAGAACTTAGTTCCTTTTGCTTTTGCTTTCATGTTTCTCCTTTTTGTTTATATTGAGTACATAATATACTCTATAGGAGAAAAGTCAACCTATTTTGGTAAAACTACTTTACCTTCACGTAGAAGTTTTTCTCTATTTGCCATGTGCTTCATTTGCACTTCCTCTTTTGATCCACCAAAGTATGCTACAGCATGTCCCTCTTCAATAAGTATATCAGTGGCTCGCTTATCGTCGACGATGAAGTCTCCAAGGATTCTTCCGAACTTTCCTTTTTTGTCTTCTCCACTTTTATCGATCTCTGTTTTGAGTATTTGTATTGATCCAATTGGTAATAATTCTTTAAGTTTTGTTTTTGCAGCGAGTCCAAAGGCTTTCTCCACTTTATCACGTGTTCTTGATTCTGGTGTATCTATGCCCATCATACGCACCCGCTCTTTGTGCATCCACATGCCAAAGCCTAGATCAATATCTATATCTACTGTGTCTCCGTCAACGACCCTTAGGATCTTACATTTATATTCGTACATTTATTTTCCCTCATTTGTTATTCATCCAAGTTTAATGCTTGGTCACCCCATTCTTCCATTACAAACTCTCCAAAGGCTGTTCCAAACAACCACATTAGAGTAAGAATTATTATACCCACGCATATTATAAGAAGCCATACTATAATTTTTATTATTATATGTTTGTCTTCTACCCAATGTGCTACTTTCTTAATTTTGTTCTTTACGCCGCCTAGTAAATAGTTTCCTATTACAAAACGTGCTAATCGCATTACAATTAATATTGGTGAACTAAGCACATCAAACAATATTAGAAACAAGTCTACTGACGCATCTATAATGTTGTCAACATTAAACCATTTGCGGAGACGTTCCTTCATTAGTCACTTGTTCCGACCATCTCAAACAACGCAGGCCCAAAACTGCTTGCGGCCCAACCTAGTGCTACAATAGTAATAACACCATAAACTAACCATTTCATTTTAAAATCATCCACTACCATTTTTAGTGCAACTAATTCGTTTCCTAATATACGCACTGCAACTTCTAACTTACCTGTGTTATCTTCTTTTTCGGCCATTTAGACTTCTCCTATTATCTGTGTATTTATTGTACTTTGATCAAAAAAAAGGGCCGCTAAAGCGACCCAGTTAATTTTAATAAATTAATTAAAATATTTAGAAGTTAATTTTTACTCCAACTTCAATTTCTCCACGGTCGTCATCGCCGTTGAAGTCATATGTTGTTTCGCCGTATACAACTGATGTTGTATTAATAGCATAGTCAAAGCCTAATTCTACTATAGGATATGATCCATCTTCTAGTACATTAATTAGTGCAACATCGTCACCTGATGCATGATCTGTTTCATACACAGTGATTGGAGTTTCTGCCCAGATGCTTAATGGACCTGCACCAGGTGTCCAACGTACTTCTGGTTCAATAGTAATGTGGTTTGTTTCCGCATCAACTTTATGAAATGCTTTTAGCTCTGTGTTAAGTGCTAAATTTGATCCTAAGTCTTGTGCCATAGCAGAAGTGCTTAGAATTGCCGTGGCGGCAATTACGAGTAGTGTTTTAGTCATTTTGATTGTTTTCCTTATTATTTTATTTTTATATCGATATAAAAAAACGCCAGAGGTTTGTCCTCAAGCGTATCTTTATTTATATACAAAATTTTGTAGTAAACTACAAAGTGAATTAAGTGGCCCGTCCTGTTGCCCGGTGGAACCATACCGCGAAGTTTACAGCCTAGGCTGCAAGTAGTTCAGTATCCATAGACATGTCTAAAGATGTGAACGCTTCAGGTGCAAAATTATCGTTTGCGTCTGTAGTTTATCTTGCGTTAACCGAGCTTGCGCCGGACAACTCCACTCGCCTATTAACTACCAGTCGATCCTAGTTCGGCCCCATCATAAACACTCGAAAAACACAAGACTACCTTAATCTCATCATCAAGTGTTTATGGTGGAGCCGCCGGGTACCGCCCCCGGGTCCTGTTTAGCGTTGAGTTTGCTTCAACATTGTAGTATATTTATACTATAGACTTACTGTTTTGTCAACCATTTTCTGCATTTAATTTACTTTGTTCGTATTTCATCATTAGTGCATATAGGTCGTCTGTCTTTTTAAGAATGCCGTTTGGTTGTACTACAAAGACATCACCAGGCTTATAGAGATGGCTACCTTTGTATGAGCCATCTTTTCTTAATCCCATTACTTCGCCTGGCCAATCTCCTTTAACAGTAAAGTTGTCGCCAAATTGTTCAATAGTGTAATCCATCCAAATCATAAAGTACTCCTTATTATCTGCGTACTTTATTATTTAGTTGATAAAGATTAAACCTAATCCGTGATTTTGAATAGCGTTTAGAATAATAGCAAGACAGGTTAGGATGTGTAGGACAATCCAAACAGTCCTTATCATCGCTACCCTGTCTGCTTTTTTATCATTGTTGTATGCTTTGTGGCCAATGGCCTTGCACCACAACTCCCACATTACATGGAATTTTTCTTTTCTTGTATTTCTGCTCTACGAGATTTAGTTAATTTTCCTAAGTCACCTAGTGCTTTTCTTGCTCTTGCGGCGGCAGCTTTTACATTCTTTTCTTCAAATGTTTCTGCTTCTGCAAGGTAATTGTTGTACGCTTGTACAATTTCGTCGTGTAACGTCATGTTATTCTCCTATTTAAGTTATATTATATGATAAAAGATTAGCAAAGTCAACCTTTTAATCGCCTACAAATACGTTAGAACTACCACCTGCTGTCACCGGTGCACAATGAGCACCACCTAATGGCGCACACAAATTATCAGGTGCAGCATTTTCTGGAGTATCATTGACCACAAGTTTGTTATTAATATAAACCTTGTTATTTGCGGCACTAAGTTCGCCGCCACCGTGGGTGTTTGGATCTCCATCAACAGATACTAACAAGTTATTTGCAAATACATTCGACTGTCCTGTGACAGTAGTTTTTGCACCACAAGCTCGTCCGTCAGTGTCTCTGTGGATAGCTACACTCACTGTATTGAAATACCCGAGGTTGTTGCAACATATTGTTTGCTGATTTCATTTTGTGTCTTTGACACACAAGATACTGACGAAGTCCGCATCATAAACTTGTTTTCAGGACTTACACTAAACATGAATGGGGCTAAACCTAAACCGTTTTCTTGTGCTATAAGCACCATAGGTTTTCTTAATGTGTAGTAATTATCGTCTTCGGATTCAAGTCGAGCTACAATTTCTTCCCCTGAACTTAGTTTTAGAGATACAGTATCTCCTGCTTTGTATGGAGTTTCAATCAACATTAAATTGTGTATCCTGTTCCAGTATAGTTAGTATTTTCGATGTAGTCAACCATTTGTTCGTATCCGCCCACCTTATTCCCACCAACAATAATTTGTGGGAAAGTCCTTGCAGTTGGAAATGTTTCAAATACTTCTTCTCTAGTAAAGTCTTTGCCTAGTTCTTTGTATTCATATTTGTATTGTCTTGATTCACATAGTGCTTTTGCCTTCATGCAACTTGGACATGCAGGCTTTCCCCAAATTTCGATCATAAACTAAATCCTTTCAATGAGTCGTTGTTTACATCTTGTTTAATGCCGCCAATGATATAACTTTCAACCTCTGTCTCTTGCGGTGCAACTTGCAAGCCTGAGCTAGATAGCCAATGTTGTGTCCATGGCAACGGATTGGTGTTTACAGGTTGATCAAATATTGCTTGCATACCAAGTGCTTTAAGTCTGCGGTTAGCAATATATTCTACATACCTATGCAATAATTGCGTGTTTAGACCGATCATTGATCCATCTTTGAACAGATACTCTGCCCAATCCTTTTCTTCAGCAACACACTCACGCCATAGATCATAAACTTCTTGTTCACACTCTTTTGCAATTTTTGCCATCTCTGGATCATCTTTGCCTTGTGCCCAAAGTTTAAGAATGTGTGTGCTTAGTGCCAAATGCTGTGCTTCATCCCTAGCGATAAGACTAATAATCTTAGCACTACCTTCCATTAGCTTTAGTTCTCCAAAGCCAAAGGTGCAAGCAAATGACACGTAAAAGCGCAGGCCTTCTAAAATATTTACAGTTTGCATTGCAAGGTACAGTTTCTTCTTAACGTCTCTCATGCTACCTTCATTGCGATGAGTGTAGGCATCTGCCGCTTCTGTAAACGCATCGTAATGTTTAGTAACACTTGTTGCACGAGCAATTATCTTTTCGTCATCTAAAATAGTGTCAAACACTTCTGCAGGATCAGCATACACATTTTTCATAATGTGTGTATAGCTACGTGAATGAATTGTTTCAAAGAAGTCCCAAGTAACAATACATCCTTCTAGTTCAGGAAGTGAAACATGCGGCAAAAATGCCAAACATGGACCACGTCCTTGGACACTGTCTAGTAGTGTTTGATACTTTAAATTTGCTGTAAAGATGTGCTTCTGCTCTGGGCGGAAGTTGGCAAAGTCAGCTCTATCCTTTTGTAGACTTACTTCTTCAGGCCGCCAAAAATAACCAAGCATAGTTTGGTTAAGTTTATCAAACACAGGAAACTTAAACGTATCGTAACGTTGTGTGTTTTGATCTGCTCCAAAAAACATATTCTGTTTTGTGAAGTCTACTTTCTCTCTGTTAAAAACTGTTTTTGCCATGTCTCTCTTTCCTTAGCTTGTTGTATAGTGTAACACCATTGTTGCCCTATGTCAACTATATATTGCATGCCTCGCACTCTTCTTCATCACCGATTTGTAATGTAGCAGGCTTTGTTTCTGCAACATTATCATGCCAACCTAAAGAGTGTGCCGGTTCGTCGTCGTCTGTTTTATAATCGTATGTATTCTGGTAGTAACTAGTTTTCCAACCATACTTATAGGTATTTAACAAGTCTTGCATCATTACACTCATAGGAACTTCGTTGTTCTCAAAGTGTGTTGGATTGTAACTCCAGTTGCCACTAATGGCTTGGTCAAAGAATTTCTGCATTACAGCAACAACGTTTATATAGCCTTCATTGCTAGGCATATCCCATAATAGTGTGTAATGATTCTTCAATGTGTTATACTGTGGAACAATCTGCTTAAGAGGCCCTTTCTTTGACTTCTTAACGGACAAGTATCCTCTAGGTGGCTCGATTCCATTTGTTGCGTTCGACACAACGGAACTGCTCTCTGAAGGCATTTGTGCGGACAATGTGCTGTGCCGTAGCCCGTATTTTTGAATGTCAGATCTAAGAGTTTTCCAATCATAGTTTAACTTGTTCTTTACAATCGTATCAACATCATTTTTATAAGTATCGATAGGAAGAATGCCCTCGCTGTATTTAGTGCGGTCAAAATAATCACATGCACCGCGTTCTTGAGCTAATTTATTACTTGCTTTTAACAAGTAGTACTGAAATGCTTCACTTAGATCGTGTACAAGTTTCCAGGCTTCTTTATCTTCGTATTTTACATGATTCTTTGCAAGATAATGTGCGAGTCCTATGTAGCCAACACCAAGCGAACGTCTTGCTTTTGTGCTGATTTCAGCCGCCCTGATAGGATACTTTTGGTAATCAATAATTTCTTCTAATGCCCGTACTGCTAATTCGCATAGTTCTTCTAGATCATCAATATCTTTAAGTATGCCTACATTGATTGCACTAAGAATACACAATGCAATTTCGCCTTCTTCGTCGTCAATATGTTCTAAAGGTTTGGTAGGAAGTGTAATCTCCTGGCACAAGTTGCTCATATACACAGTATCTTTAAATGAGCTGTGTGTATTACAATGATCAACATTCATGATATAGATACGTCCTGTTTCTGCACGTTCTTTGATTAATGCACTAAACAATTCCATTGCTGGAATAACTTTCTTTTTGATACTTGTTGCACGTTCATATTTTTCATACAACTCTTTGAAAGCATCTGGGTCACCAAAGTATGCTTCGTATAGTCCGGGCACATCATGTGGAGAGAAAAGAGTTATTTCTCCACCAGCTAGTAATCTTTCATACATTGTTTTATTAAGTTGAATTGAATAATCTAACTTACGCACACGATTGTCTTCTGTGCCTTTGTTATTTTTCAGTACTAGAATGTCTTCAATCTCTTGATGCCAAAACGGGAAGTGTGTAGTAGCCGATCCGCCACGTACACCATTTTGTGTACAACAACGTACCGTTGCTTCAAACTTTTTTAGGAACGGGATTATTCCTGTGTGTGCAACTTCTCCTCCTCGGATTTTTGCATTGACTCCTCGGATACGTCCTGCGTTAATACCGATACCAGCTCTTTGAGCTGTGTATCTACCGATGGACATGTCCGACGCAAAGATCGAATCGAGCGTGTCGTTACTGTCAACAAGCACACAAGAGGCAAACTGCCTAACTGGAGTACGCACTCCGGCCATGACCGGCGTTGGGATATTGATTTTAAATAGTGAGGTCGCATCGTAGTATCTCCTTACATAATATAATCTGTCCTCTTTAGGATAGTTAGCAAACAGAGTTGCGGCTATCATCATATACATATACTGTGGTGTTTCAAAAAGGCTTCCGGTGCTTCTATCTTGAACAAGGTACTTGTCAACTACTTGACGAAGTCCGGCATAGGTAAAGTTCTCATCGCGTTTGTGATGCATGTATGAATCTAATCTAGCAAGTTCTTCATCATCGTAAGAATCTAAAATTGCTTCATCATAGATACCTCGTTTAATGTTAAGCTCAATCATTTCCTTTAGAGGAATAATCTTATCGTAGCCGCCAAATACTTGTTTATATACTGCATAAGATAACAATCTTGCCGCTGCATATTGATAATTAGGTGTATCTAAACTAATGAGGTCGTTAGCACTTTTGATTAATATTTCTTGTATTTCATCTGTACTCATTCCGTCATAGAATTGGATGTTTGCATTCATTTCAATTAGACTACTACTAACACCAGCTAGTCCTTCACACGCAAATTCTACTACCTTATGAATTTTGTCTATATTAAGTTCTTCTTTTTGACCCGTGCGTTTGACAATGTTGATGTTTATTCCGTTTGACATTTTTACCTCTTTCTAATTTTATATTTAGTGTAGCTTAGACATCGTATAATGTTTTTCGACAGTTATTTTGTATAAACTATTTGTTTGTTTTTTAACGTCATTTCCGTTTTGTTCTACGGTAACAACATCACTTCCTATTTGCAGCACGTACATTGTTTTTGATTTTTCAATGTTTGTACCAATATATATCTCAAACTCTTTACCAGTAAAACGTTTAGTTAACTGTAAAGAATAGCACACCCCTAGTAGTATGCAAAAATTACAATATTGATTTTCAGCAACTAATTCCCAAGGTGTAGGCCAAGTCTTCTGGTCCCAAGGATCGGTGTTTATACTTACCCTAGGAGCACTATCGTAATAGTCTATAGCTTCTTGGATTGGATCTTTGCTTGTTTCTAAAACTTCGCGAAAACTACTCCAGGAGGCTAATCTATCTTCATACTTTTTAAAGTTGAACATTTAGATTATGTTACTTTGTTTACATCTTATAGTGAATTTCATTTCTGCTATCAAATTTGTACTAGTTATTGTAACAGAAATAGTTTCGTTTGTCAAGTCCGCATTTTCATCAATTACAGTTGCAGAGAAACTAATATCGTCTTCATAAGCAGAGTCTCCGCTGTAATTATATTCATCTATAACGCTGACTGTTGGGGTACCAAAGTTTTCTTGAGTGATACTAAGGGTACCGCTTCTCACTGCTTCAAAATTTGTAGCAGTAATTAAGTAGTCTATATCAAATGACTGGTGTTCGTTGCCTGGTAGTTTAAAAGTTTTTATATTTGAACCTTGAGTTATATTGATTACACTATGATATCCTTGTGTGTATATACTGTTACCTTCTACTTCTGGAATGTAGGCAACATTATTAATAAACTCCTGTGAATAAGACAAAGCTGGTGTTCTTGCAAAAAAGTCGTTTACACTATCGTTCTTGTTTTTGTTAAAATTTATAACACTGGTTTGAGGCTGTCCTTCTGTACCTGCTTCATTACCACACAATGAAAACTTGTTTGACTGACTCAAATTGTTTTCACCTTGTTCGATATAGATAGCTTGCTTGTTTATGTTAGAAAAAGAACAATTTGATAACATGTTCTTTGATGGACCTGTTAATTTTCCTGACGTACCTATAACCATACCTTTACCAAATGTAATTCCGTACCCTAGGACATCAAATGTACATTTATCAAATGTATTATTATTAACATCCCATACAGATTCAACAGCATAACTAAATCCTGTTACCTTTACATTTTGGAATATATTATTTTTTGTTTCAACACTTCCACTAAGACTAGACATTTGTATTCCGATATTAGCGTCAACTAAGCTGTCTGACTGTGTCCATGCTCCGGTTACATCTATATTGTTAAAGTAACTATCGGCACAACTTTGTAAATCTAAACCTTTGTTAGATGCTGTAGTATCTAGGGTAAGATTTTCTATACGTAAATTCTTTGATTGTGTAACACTAGTAGGAGCATAATTAGGCGAACCCGGTGTACTCGAACTTGTAACTGTATCAAATATAGGTCCATCACCAGAATTTCTAATAATAGTCTTGTCTCTTCCTGCACCTATTATATTTGCTTGTGGTGGTATGTGTATTGTACTTGTAATACTATAAATGCCTGGCTCTATGTAAAGCACAACTCTGCTTGAAGCATTTGCTTTGGTTGCATCATTTAAGAACAATTGGTCAACCGCACGTTGTAAACCTGCTGTTGCATCATCACTTGCAATACCAGTAAGTCCGAAAGATCTTATACTTACAATATCATCTAATCTTGCTTGTAGTGTTCTTTCAATAGGACTTGCACTTGCAGAGCCGGTTTGTATGTATCCGTCATCTACTCTATATGTATATTGATCTGCAAGACTAAAAATATCATCAAATTGTGTTAATATTTTAGTATTACCAACTGTCGGAGCACCTTCTGCAACGCTGCCGTTACCTATAAATAATTCACGACTGTCAATTGCCCAACCTAGCTCCCCGCTAGAAAGTTGCGGTAAACCTGCACCTGCATTTTTTTGTCCTCTTCTGACTTGTATCCGCGATATCTGTACGACTGCCACTAGTTTCTCCTACTTCTTTAATGTATTTATGCTAGTGTTTCATAATATTTGTATACTCGTTCATACCATTCATGTTTCCATTCATCATATTCGTGTGGCCAAAGATCAAACTGTTGATAGGTTTCACCACCTAGTATCATTCCGTCATCTCCGCGGCTACACATAAAAACATGTCCTTCACGTATTTCAGTACCATAGACTGCATTATGTGCTTCAGCATAAGCTACCATCTGCAGATAATAATCAATGACCCACTCTGGCTTCTTTGGTTTGTTGGTTTGCTTAAAATCCATAATGCAGGGGTTACCTTTATACTGCCCAACTAAGTCAGTGGTTCCTGCATATAAATGTGGAACATATAGTTGTACTTCGCTACCCCATATCTCATCTACATGAACCATTGCATTATCTCGTATAACCTCGGCCATACGATGTGCTTTTTTTGCAAATGGGTTGCTTCCGGGTGTAGGCCACTCACCAAACTCTACATAGTCTTCAAGGTATTTGTGCATCCGGGTACCGACACCCGAGGCTTCTGTGACAATTTCTTGTGCTTTTTGTTCCCCTACCCTCTTTCGCCAAGCAATAAGATGTGTCTTATCTTTCGTAGCGTCGAGAATAGTTGTGACAGAGGCCACAGCATTTCCATCGGGGGTCAAGTATTTTCTCTTACCCTCTACCTGGGTCCTCTTTATAGGTTGGTAATTGTATTTGTTGTTAATTAGACTCATCAGTATCCTCATATTCATCCCATCTGTCCATAAACGGATCAGACATATAATATGGATCAACTGTAGAGTTTGGATCATCTTCAGCAGTAATAGTTTTTACTTCTGGAACATAATGTTTTACCATATTCTCAACACCCATTTTTAATGTAATAGTGCTGCTTGCACAGCCGCTACATGCTCCTCCAAGTATAAGACTTAGATGTCCGTCTTCGTAACTAACAAAATCAATTACTCCGCCGTGTTGGGCTACTGCTGGTTTTACGTTTGTTTCAATGATGTGTTTAATTTGTTCTATTATTTCTTCGTTACTTCTTTCAGCCATACGGTTTCTCCTAGTGTTAAGTATAACACTTTAATTATTGTTTGTCAAGTATTAAATGCTGGCACCTACGTCAGTTGCGTTCTTTGCCATTTGAGATACCTTGTCACCTTCAGCATCTTGTTGAGGGCTATCGCCTTTGCTTACTGCTTGGGCAGTTTTAGGTTCGATACCTTTTTCGTTAAAATTAGTTACCATTGTTTTAACCCTTGCATCAGTATCATATGCTGCTTTAAATGTACCGTAGTCAAATTGCTCACCACCTACATTTTGCATAAGTTTATTAAGGTCAAGATTTTTTGAACCTTGTCTTATTTCTTCTTTGGTAGGTTTGGAAAAATGCAAGTAAACAGATTGTCCTGATTGATCTGCGCTATTAATTACAGTCCTCAATACTTGTACAAGTTTACTTGCTGTATTAGGTTCTTGTTCGAGTATAATGTCAGACACTCTCATGTCTAATCCTTACTTCTTTGTTGAAAGAATTGTGCCTAGTCTGCGGCTAGTTTCTATCATCTTCTTTTTGGCTATTTTGCTTTCACGCTTTTCACGGCCTGCTTCTGCTTCTCCGCCAGCAGCTGGTTCTGCAGCGGCAAACTCATCTTCGGCTGCTTCTGCTTCTGCATCAACTGTTGGTTCCATTTCAGCGTCCGGTGCCGGTTCTTCAACAGGCATCTCATCTTCACCGCCCATTGGCACTTCTCCGCCGCCTTCGCCTGTCAGCTGTGCTACGCCAGCTGTTAATGCTGCTCGTGTGCCTTCTAATGCTGTGTATAAACTTTCAAGTGCCGGTTTTACTGTCCCTATAAACGTTTCTGACTGGGCTTGTCCCATTTCATCACGTATAGCATCGCCTAGTTCTAGCATTGATTCAGCTTGCATTTCTGCTGTGTCTTCCATCCAACCTGTAACTCTGTCAACCATATCCTTAGAAGCCATAACAATTTCTGCTTTGTCTTCTTCACCTTCTAGGAGTGATGTAAAATAATTATCTATGATAGCTTTTCCTTCATCAATGTTTTTGCTTTCTGTTTTCTTAGCAATAGCTTTTTGTAGTCCTGGTGGTAATTTCTTTTGCTTGTCTGACAATCCTTTTGCTGGCTTGTCATCTTTTTTACCATCTTTGCCTTTTGATTGATCTAAGAATGCAGGCTTATCGTCGTCAGTGCCTTTTTTACCATCTGGCCCTGGGCCCATTGGCATCTTACCTTTTTCTGCAAGTTCTTCAGCTTCAATGACTGCTTGATTTAGAACGTCTAGGAAGAGTTTGTTCTTTTGGTATTGTGCGTCATGTACTGAATCGAAACTTTCATTTGTTTCGTATTGACTTAATGTTGTTCTTAGTTTATTACGGGCATCTTCTAACTGCTCCAAACTAAATGCTTCAAGATTGATTTTCTTACCAAATCTCTTAGCTAGGCTTTCATTTAATGAAGCCGCTGTTACTGGTTTGTTTATTTCTCTAATGTTCATCAGTCTCTTCCTAATGTTTATTCTGTTATAGTTATTTAGCCATTTAACCGAGAATATAGTGCATCAGTTTGGCTTTGGCATCATGTGTGTAGGCTAAAGCTATGTCTAGTCTCAATTCAGCTACACTACGTTTTAACGTGTCTTTTGATTTTTGTATAGTATTTTTGTAAAATAGACTATCTACATGGTGTTTGCTTAATAGATTATCTAATTTTTCAATTTCTGCAATGTCTGTTACCCTACCGTGAACACAAGAATAGACATGGGCTACTGCGGCTGATTTGCTGTAGTAACTGGTTACTTGTTTATTTGCTTTAGTATCATAGATAAGATATCCATGCCATGCTTTACGGATAACATAATGCTTTATCCTAATGCTGTTACCTTTTTGATAAGGAATTACACTTAGATCTACACTGTTAACTAATTCTTCTAATTGCGATAGTATTTGTTCATCAATCATTTCTCATAACCAAATAAAGATCCTTATTGCGTACTTTACTTACTAAACTCTTCTTAACCATATTATCAATTATGACTTGTTCTCTTTCAGTATATGAGCTAAGAGGAAGCGGATTCGCGTCCATCTTGCCCAACAATTCTATTTCTTCATTGGTTTTGTATATTTCAAACGATTGTATTAATTCATTTATCTTCATTACATTGGAGTTTTCATTACTACTTTCGCACCAGGTTGAATTCCTTTGTCAACTTCACCTGTCTGCCCTGTGTCGATTACAAACCTTTTACCACTTGCATCGCTTGGGTCTTTTTGAATAACTCCGGGTTTGTTTGGATCTCTTGGAACTTTAGTTTCAATGCCAGTTTTAGGATCTTTAAGTGTTACTTGTTTGTCATCAGCCGACATAACATCTAGTTCGTTCTCTAATAATTCATGCATCCTCATTTAAATTTCTTCCTTCCAAACGGGGAACTTTTAGGTTTATTTAATCTAGTCAATCGCACTGCCGCAGGATTTGCCCTACGTGCTATAGCACTTTTAACTTTCATTGTTCCGCCTCTTTTTGCTTTAGTCTGTTTTAGTCCTACACTCTTTTTAATATTTATAGGAGCATTACAAGCCGCCGGACTTGCTCTGACTTGTCCTTTTCTTGCTCCATATTGACATCTAAACTTTCTAGTTTGTTTGCCTCCGCTTCTACTCCAAACTCTTGTTGCACCTGCTTCTAAGATTTCACTAACAATCATCTTGAACTCCTATTCATTTGTGCAACTCTTTTAGATGTTGGATTAGTTCTTTTTGTACGTCTTGCTTTACGTGCCATTCTGCTTCCTAAACGTGCCTTTGTTTTCTTCAACATAATACGCTTTTTTATATCTGGTGCGGCAAAACATTGGCTAGGCTGTTTTACTACTCTACCTTTACGTTTGCCAGACATGCAACGATACTTACGCACAACCTTTGAACCTGACTTGGCCCATACTTGCCTTTCGTTAATAAAGTCTTGTAAATCGTTTATTATACTTTCGTATGTAAAACTTTCAAACTCACTTCTTTCCGGCATTTCAATACCAAGACGTTTCATTTCTGGTGCTACATATTTATTAATGTTTCTGTCGCTCATTTCATCATAGAAGTGATCAAACAAATCAGTGCCATATTCTTTTTTATATTCTTTTGCAACAAAATCATATTGATCCTTATCTTCAATTTTTTTAAGTTGCCTTCTTAGTTTATTCTTAGAAGTTCCAATGCCAGTACCGCCCTTCATTGAAAGATAAAGTTGTTCGGCTGTGCTTGCTAACACAATCTGTTGGCGATCAGTTAGTTTAGGTTCGTCTTTTTTAGCATCAGCTTTTCTTCTTTTAACTTCGGCATCTCCGTCGCCTCTACCTACTGGTGTTAAGTTGCCATCTGAATCTTTTTTAAATTGATTAGGTGCAGCACCCACTACTTCTCCGCCACCGTCACCTTTATTTGGATTGTTGTCTTGGCCACTACCTTTTTTGTTTTTTGGTTTGTAAACAAATTTAGTAGCTTCTCCGTCCATTAAAGCAGTCTTGAATTGAATTAACATATTTGCCGCTTCTAGTTCATCGCCTTCTATTCCATCTAGGTCTGCAAGGTCATCTTTGCTGTATAGTTTTTCTAAACGTCTACCAACTATTTTTTGTAGTATTGGTTTAGTACTTTGCTTTTCTATTATTACTACTAGTTTCTCTAAATTGCTTGTAGATAGATCTCCGCCCAATGCTTCTACTGCTTGTGCTACTTCTTGAGTCATACCCATCACAACAGGCTTCTCAGTTGGTGGAGCAGTATCCACTGCAGCCGCAAAGTCTTTCATTTCATCGTCAGTTTTTTTAAGTTGTGGTGGGGGAGAAAGTTTTACTTCTTTGTCAGTTTTACTACTATTCTGTCCACTATCACTACTGCTAGTGTTACCACCAGATGCTTGCGGTCCGTCTGTGCTTACATTAGGCCCTTTGCCTGGCTTAGTTGCGTCATCGCCGCCTTTTTGTCCTGCTGCCATTGCATTACCGCCTGCACTTGGATCAGCTTCTATTTTCTTTATTTCATCTTGTATTATTTTTATTGCTTTGCTAGGATCTGTAAATGCACTCATCATCTGTTCGTCTTGTGCTTTGCGAACCATGGCCTCAAACTTTTGCTTGTCTGTTGCTTTATCTCTGAATTTCTCTGGTATCACATAAGCATAAGAACTTTGTACAAATTTTCTTAGAGCTTCTTCTGGATCCATTTTTACTTTGTCGATTGCTAACAGCTCACCAGCTAGGGCGGCCCTTACTTTCGGATCTTGTAATTCCGTATCTGTTACAGTTGCTATTATAGCTTTTGCTCTATCTGCTCGCTCACCTGGACCTGCAACATTATTAAAGTTTGCACTACCAGCGGCAACGATCTGTGCAATTTGATTTGCATCTGCATCATTAGCCCTTGCTTTTTTAAGAGCATCATCGACTACTGCAACAACCTTTTTGTCTGTGTCAGCGCCTTTGAAGTCTGCTATAGGTATTTGATTTCCACGCGGATCTTTTTCATCCGGATCTTTTTTGACAGGAATGTTTGCTGGGCCTTTTCCTCTACCACTTGCAATTACATTGCCGTCCTTGTCATAAACTTTGTAACGTGTGCCTTGTCCCGAACCTGTTATAACTTTATAAGCACCTTCACCTTTTTGTGCTACTGGCTTTTCTTTGTTCTTATCTAAATAGGCTTGTCTCTCACCGGGCTTTTCAATTTCCTTACCACGACCACTGCCAACAGCATTAGCCATTGCTTTTAGTGTATTGGGTCCTGGATCACCGTCAACTTTTAGTCCTTTAGACTTTTGAAAGTCTCTTACTGCTTTTGCTGTACCTGGACCAAACCATCCATCAGCTTTTGCTTTGAAACCTAATTGTGTAAGGGCAGTTTGTATAGTTTTAAGCTCAGGGCTGTTTATAGCACCTTGCTTAACTTTGCGCCACATGCTTCCATCAGACTGTATCTTTGCGATTGCGGCGTTTATAGCGGCATCTAATTGTGCTTCGGTGACGTGATATGTGAGTTCTCTTAACAGCATGATACTGTTATTTAGTTGTTTTAGGTGAAGTTGATAAGTAGAACGACGATAGTGGAAAGTAGGCCTGCAACAATAGTACCTGTTGCTCCTATGACCACTTTGATCATAGACTTGTTACCTTGTTGTATATCAAGATGCACATGATGTAGTTTTTTCTCAACCGCAGTCAAACGGTTTTCTAAGTTTTCATATCTCTGTTGACATAAGTCAACATGTGCTTCTAAATTCTTTTTTTCTAAGGCAGTTGCCATAATATTTCTCTCTGTTGCGTTTGTGCAAGGGGTCTGTCAATACCTAAATGAGATGTTATATGTGCCTTAGTACAATTATTTATCATATAATATCAAGTTAATTATCAGATAGTTTAAAAATTATATTGCGATCTGCCTTGTGTTTAGTTCTAAATGCACTATTGGTTATAGGTGCCGTATCTTTTAATTTTGTTATAACAGGAACAAGATCAAAATCATTTGTGAGCGTGTCTAATGTTACAGCACCTTCTTGATCGTATGTAAATTCAAATACCCAATACCTTTGTTTGTCTTGTATACTCGATCCAAACCCAAACTCACTCACATCACCTACAAATGTGTTACATGTAATTGGATTAAGTTGAACCCTTAGTCCAATTGTTTGTAGGACAGTAAGATAATTAGCTTGCTGTTGTCTACTCAAACTGTCATCATGCTTTCTTGCTTTAGTTTCAGTTATATCAATTACTGTAGTTATAGTCACACGCATGACTTTATTTACAGAGATAAAAAAAGGGCCCAGTGAAAACTGAGCCCTTTAATTTAAGTATTAAGTTAATTAAAACTTATGTTGCGTCAAATGCGTCTAAGTCACGGATTACAACAGTCTGTGCGGAAAGGTCGATTGAATCAACTGTTCCTAGATTTTGTAGTCTACGTGTTAAAGACGCTGCATCTGAATGATGTCCGTCGATGATTGCAAAGATTTTACCAGCTGTACCTGTTGATTGATACATTAATGGTGAAAACTCACGCACGATTGTCTCAATTGTTGAACCAATTGCGTCTTTTGCAGAAATATTTGCGCCAGCGTCGATTTCAATTGCTGTGATCTGTGATGTGCTGTAGTTTTCGCCGTGATCGTAGCCAGAACCTGCGCCTGCTACTGGATTTACTCTTGTGAATGATGCCATTTTTTTTCTCCTGTTCTAAATAGCACTCTCCGCTCCGGAGAGTTTCAAAGAAACGTTTGTCGTTTCCCTACTTTGTATTTAGTCTATAGTGAAAAATAACCTACTTTAAGGTCTTTTTGGCTCGATTTTGGATGGATCTAAACATACTTATGTATGCAGGGCCTGCTCTTACTATATCATCTAGTGCTTTTACTGCTGGTCGCATAGCTCTTACCATATTACTTGGTATAGGTTTGCCTTCTGCCATTAGTTGTAAAAACCCTTTTACAAGCATAATATTTTCAGGTCCTACAAGATATCTATAGAACACATAATCTCTACTAGCGGCGCTCATGTCAGGCATACTAATAGTAGGTTCGTTATCTTTTACCCAGTTGCTTTCTAGATCACGCTGGCTGGCGAATTTTTCTAGGTCGTCTATTATATCACTGCTTCTTAGTTTAGCTCTAGTAGCATACAAAAGTTTTGTAACAATAACTCTTCTTTTGTCATTAGTTAACTGACTCCAATTTGTTACGTTGCGTCTAATTGTTTTGTAGTCTGTGTTAGTGACATTAAGGACATTCTCTAACCTTACAAATAATTGTGTAGGATTAGGAGTTGTTCCACTGCTTACAGATCTTAGATATGCTTTCAAGGCATCTAACGGGAGAGTCGTTGATTGTCTTGAACGCAATGCTGCTCCAGGATCTTTTAGTTTTCCTAATGCACGTTCATCACCAGTAACAAAGTATATGAAGTTATACAAGTCTGTACTATTCATTTTGAAACGTTCGTACTTAACGTCAAGAGTTTTACGAGCATAATCACGCACAACACTTGTTGCATTTGGAAAGTTTTTTAGTAGTTCTAGTATTAGTAGTGTAAGATATAATCTTTCACAACAATCTGCATATGTCAAAACTTTTACGCTTTGATCATTCCGTGTCATTCTTGCTTCTTCGAGTTGTTGTAAAAAATCTAATTGCATATTACATATACTTCTTAATAAAAACCTGTGACATTTTATCTGGATGCACGTCTAAGAAGTCATGTAAGGTATCACTCATTTGTATATCTTTTGTAAAACGTAGTTTCAACTGCGGCTTCATTCCTTCTGCTGTAAGGAGCCTACGTAACATAACTGCTTGCTGAGGTGTAACTTTAAGTTCTTTGCCGTCATCAGTTTTTATAGTTGAAATTGGATCATCACCTGTGCGTGTATCCAACACTGCTCCGAGCTGATCAAAGACTGAAGTTTTTTCAAAACCCCTTCCTATATCCTTTTCATCATTATCTAGCTCATCACCATGTCCTCTAAGACCTAGATCGTCTAGTGTTCCTTCTTTAACAATATCTTTCATTTTCATTTGTTCTCTCCTAACGTTTGATTGATCTGTTTGCTTTAGTAAAATATCCTCTGGATACTAATTTAATATCACCTTTAGGGTGTGTCATTACATAACCTTCGCCGCCATCACCGTGTGCTGAACTGTCAACAGGTCCGTGGTCTCCAATATGTGCTTTTACATCTGCTTCATGTGAGTCAAATTGATTTATAATTTTGTCTTTTAATTGCATAATTCCTGCTACTGCTTCCCACATTGCATTGTATCCAGCA
>Ga0213865_10000105_pt1 | contig 52192 bp, 44 predicted proteins | sample PICome_6_FD_160100 | JGI IMG/M metagenome (GOLD analysis project Ga0213865, IMG submission 160100) | Coastal seawater microbial communities near Pivers Island, North Carolina, United States - PICO282 | ecosystem: Environmental > Aquatic > Marine > Coastal | place: USA: North Carolina...
AACTGAAAGTCCAATTTCATTTTTTCGCTCATCTCTTAAGTCCTCATTCTGAGCATTTATGCAAAAACTTAAACTAATTAGCACAATGATTAATACCTGCTTTATCAATTTAATTGATTTAATTGATTTAATTGATTTAATTGATTTAATTGATTTAAGTTGTATAAATATGGCTTAAATACAAATTAAATATGCCACATTTTGGGGTGGAAAATAACACCTTAATTATTAATTGTATGAATTTAACAAGTATTCTTTTAATTACATATTTCTTAATAAATTATTTTTAAGATTTTAACTTCTTTGTACTAGAGTTAAACAAAAAAACCACACTAATTATGGTGTGGTTTTTTACCTTTTTTAGAATTTGTTATTTATTGTTGCTAAGCATCAATATTTGCATAAATTGCATTTTTCTCAATGAACTCTCTACGCGGTGGCACTTCATCTCCCATTAACATTGAGAAAATACGGTCCGCTTCAGTACCATTATCAATCTGTACTTGGCGCATTGTTCTAAACTCTGGATTCATAGTTGTATCCCAAAGCTGTTCTGCATTCATTTCACCGAGACCCTTATAACGCTGAATTTTTGAATTATCACCGAAAGTTTCTACAATTTCATCACGTTCTTTATCAGACCATGCATATTGCTTCTTAGCACCTTTCTTAACCAAGTATAGCGGTGGTGTTGCGATATAAACGTGGCCGGCTTCAATTAATTCTTTCATATACCTAAAGAAGAAGGTTAGAATTAATGTTGCAATGTGACTACCATCTATATCTGCATCACACATAATCACGATTTTGTGATATCTCAATTTTGATAAATTCAAGGCTCTCGGATCTTCCTCTGTTCCAATTGTAACGCCCAAGGCCGTAAATATATTTTTAATTTCTTCGTTCTCAAAAACCTTATGTTGCATCGCTTTCTCAACATTTAGGATTTTACCTCTCAATGGTAAAATAGCCTGAAATGCTCTATCCCTGCCTTGCTTGGCCGTTCCACCTGCAGAATCACCTTCAACAAGAAATACTTCGCATTTAGCAGGATCTTGCTCTGAACAGTCTGATAATTTTCCAGGTAAACCACCTATACTCATCACAGTTTTACGCTGCACCATTTCACGCGCTTTTTGAGCTGCGTGACGCGCTTGAGCTGCCAAAATTACTTTTTGAACAATTATTTTAGCATCGTCTGGGTGTTCCTCTAGATAATCCGTAAGCATTTCTGAAACCGATTGACTTACCGCAGCAGAAACTTCCCTGTTACCAAGCTTGGTTTTTGTCTGACCTTCAAATTGTGGTTCTGCTACTTTAACTGAGACAATTGCGGTTAACCCTTCTCTAAAATCATCACCAGAAATATCAAACTTCAATTTATCTAACATACCTGAACCATCAGCATACTTTTTAAGTGTATGTGTTAATCCACGACGAAAACCAGATAGGTGCGTACCACCTTCATGCGTATTAATGTTGTTTACATACGAGTGCAAATTCTCAGCATAAGATGTATTGTATACCATAGCTACCTCAACTGGTACTCCATTTTTCTCACCTTCAAAAGAAATAACATCTTTCATTAAAGGTTCTCTATTACCATCTAAAAATCTAACGAATTCTGGTAAGCCATTTTCAGAATGGAAAGTTTCTCCTTCGAAAGAACCGTCTTCTTTTTTATGACGACGATCTACTAAATGTACCGTTATACCCTTATTTAAATAAGCAAGCTCACGCATCCGACTTGCCAAGGTATCGTAGTTATATTCTAAAGTTTGCTGAAATATCTGTGCATCTGGTTTAAATGTTACGACCGTTCCTGTCTTATCAGATTCACCAACGACTTTCACAGGATACATTGTTTTACCTCTTTCATACTCTTGCTCCCAGATTTTCCCTTCTCTAAAAACTGTAGCTTTAAGATGCTCAGATAATGCGTTAACACAACTAACACCAACACCATGAAGCCCTCCAGAGACCTTATATGAATCTTTATCGAACTTACCACCTGCTCCAATCTTGGTCATTACAACCTCTAAAGCTGAAACACCTTCTTTTTTATGAAGGCCTACAGGTATACCACGACCGTCATCTTCAGTGGTGATAGAATTGTCTTCGTTAATAGTTACAGTAATATTATCACAATGTCCGGCCAATGCCTCATCGATAGAGTTATCTACAACCTCATATACTAAGTGATGTAATCCTCTAGTACCAACATCTCCAATATACATTGATGGACGCATACGCACGTGCTCCATCCCTTCGAGGGCCTGGATACTGTCCGCACCATATTGTTTTTTATTCTCTTCGCTCATAATTTTATATTAATCAATATTTTGTTTTGCTATACATTAAAAAAGACGCTTTTAGCGTCCCTTTTGAGTACTATCAAAGATACAAAATAATAGAGCTAAAAATTAGCTTTTTATGCACTTTACGCAATAATTATCAACAATTGTTAAAAACATAAAAATGTCTTAAAATAGCTAAAAAGCGCCTTAAATTTGATTTGTGTTGATTTTTTTCTGTTTGAAAAAATGAAAGTAATAAAAATTGATTAGAGGTCTTAATATGGATTTTTAGTATGAATTTAATTATTGCTTAAAGGTAATTTGTAAACAGGTAATTAAATTAGAATTTCATGATTAATACCTCTAGGTATAAAAATGAGCTAAAATTGTTACAAAAAAAGGAGCATTTAAATGCTCCTCAATTATTTATAGTATTTAAAATCAAATTAATATGCATCTTCATGCACTTTTGCTACTGCTCTACCAGATGGATCGTTCATATTTTTAAAGGCTTCATCCCACTCTAATGCAATTTTTGTACTACAAGCTACACTTGGTTCTTGAGGTACACTCAAAGCGGCCGCATCACTAGGGAAATGACTTTCAAAAATAGTTCTGTAGTAGTACTCTTCCTTGTTTTGTGGTGTTTGTATTGGATAACGGAAGTGTGCATTTGCTAACTGCTCATCACTAACTTCTGCATCAACAACTTCCTTAAGGGTATCTATCCAGCTGTAACCAACACCATCACTAAATTGTTCTTTTTGTCGCCATGCTACGCTTTCTGGCAACATGTCTTCAAACGCTTTACGTACAACCCATTTTTCCATACGTTCTCCATTAATCATTTTGTCTTGTGGGTTAATGCGCATCGCAACATCCATAAATTCTTTATCTAAAAATGGTACGCGTCCTTCAATTCCCCAAGCCGCCAAACTCTTGTTTGCCCTTAAACAATCGTACATATGCAACTTGCTCAATTTACGCGTGGTTTCTTCATGAAACTCTTGAGCGTTTGGTGCTTTATGAAAGTATAAATAGCCTCCAAATAATTCATCTGCTCCTTCTCCAGACAATACCATTTTAATTCCCATTGATTTGATAACTCTTGCCATTAAGTACATTGGTGTACTCGCCCTAACGGTTGTAATATCATATGTTTCTAATTGGTAGATAACATCCTTTACGGCATCTAGCCCTTCTTGAATTGTAAATTGAATCTCGTGATGCACAGTACCGATATGGTCAGCTACTTTTTGAGCAGCAACTAAATCTGGTGAACCTTTCAATCCTACTGAAAAACTGTGCAACTGTGGCCACCAAGCTTTCTCTTTATCATCTGCCTCAATTCTACGTTCTGAATATTTTTTGGCAATGGCAGATGTTACTGAAGAGTCTAATCCTCCCGATAAAAGTACGCCGTAAGGTACATCACTCATTAATTGTCTGTGTACGGCATCCTCTAAAGCTTGTCTGACCTCAGCAATACTAGTTTCATTGTCTTTTACTGCTTCGTAATCTTCCCAATCGCGCTTGTACCATTGTACCAATTCACCATCTTTACTACTTAAATAATGTCCTGGAGGAAACAATTCTATCTTGGTACAAACGCTTTCAAGAGCTTTTAATTCTGAAGCAACATAGAATGTACCATGCTTGTCCCAACCCATGTAGAGAGGAATAATCCCCATATGATCCCTTGCTACAAAATATTCATCTTTATCAACATCATATATTGCAAATCCAAAGATCCCGTTCATATCATCCACAAAATCAACACCCTTTTCCTTATATAGCGCCAAGATAACTTCACAGTCACTTTCAGTTTGAAATTTGTAATCAGGAAATTGCAAACGCAACTCTCTATGGTTATAGATTTCTCCATTTGCTGCTAAAACAAGTTTCTTATCCTCACTAAATAATGGTTGCTTACCTGAAGCCGGATCTACAATTGCTAAACGCTCGTGTGCTAAAATTACTTTATCATCACTATATATACCGCTCCAATCTGGTCCGCGATGACGAATGGTTTTTGCCATCTCTAAAACCTGTGGTCTTAAGGTTTCACTTTTCTGCTTTATATCAAACGCACATACTATTCCGCACATAACTTTTCATTTTATTATTAATTATGAAGCAAATATGAGTTGAAAGTTTTATATATTAAATATATAATCTAATATTGATTATAAATAAAAACTTATTATACAATTTTTTAATAAATATGTAAGTACTATACCATTAAACAAACTATATTAGTGTCAATGTATAAATTTTAATATTTCATTACGACAAAAAGCACTTTATAAATTCTAATTTTAACATCTACATAAACAAACTTAAATTATGAAGACTATAAGACTATTTACATCCATTGCATTTGCATTTATGATGCTATTATCATTTAATGCTGAAGCTCAAGAATTCAAACCACTTGACAAAAGTCCAATGGACGCTGCAACTTTTCCAAGCTCTTACAAAGAATCTAACAAGCTTATCAAAATCACTTACGGTAGACCACAATTAAAAGGTCGTGGTATGAATGATTTAGCACCTGCTGGTAAAGTTTGGCGAACTGGTGCTAACGAAGCCGCAGAATTAACTTTATATACAGATATGATGTTAGGCGATTCAAAGGTTAAAGCTGGTACTTATACTTTTTATGTTATTCCAAGTGAGAAAGAATGGACGGCAATAATTAGCACAGATTTGAATGTATGGGGAAGTTATTTCTACAAGCAAGAAAATGATGTAGCACGCTTAGCTGTACCTGTTTCTATGGCAGACGAATCCTTAGAAGCTTTTTCTATTGCTTTTGAAAAGTCTGATGATGGCGTACATATGCATCTAGGTTGGGACAAGGTGAGAGTAGCCGTTCCTTTTACTAAGTAAACATTAAACTCAAATACAAAAAGCCTTGATTTCTCAAGGCTTTTTTTATGGAATATTTAAATATTTATGTGTTTGAAGAGACACTTTCCACTTTGGGTTTGCCATAACATAATCTACAATTTGAGACATCATCTTTTCGCGCTTACTCCACTCTGGTTGTAGATACAAAATACAGTTCTCATTTACCTTTGCCGCCTGTTCTTCAGCAAATTTAAAATCGTCTTTATTATAAATGATACATTTAAGTTCGTGTGCCTTACTATAAATCTCTTCTGTTGGTAATTTTTTTTTCTTTGGCGAAAGACAGATCCAATCCCACTCTCCAGTGAGTTTATAAGCACCCGAAGTTTCAATATGAGTTTGAACACCTTTTGCCTTCAGTTGCTCAGTTAAAGGACCCATATCCCAAGTAAGAGGCTCTCCACCAGTTACAACGATGGTATTGCTATATTTTACCGCATTCTCGACAATTTTAGAAGTCTCTGTTGGTGGATGTAATTCTGCCAACCAACTTTCTTTAACATCGCACCAATGGCAACCTACATCACAACCACCTATTCTTACAAAATATGCTGCAGTTCCTTTATGATAGCCTTCGCCTTGGATGGTATAGAATTCTTCCATTAAAGGAAGCAAAAGCCCCTTATCAATTAATTCTTGTTGTTCTCTTCGCGTCATAGTTGGCAAATATATTGATTACTTCACATTTTTTGGTTGCAAAGCTCAGGAATCTATAAACTAATAGTCTTGCAAAATTATTGTAAATACTAGACCCTATTTTGCTACAATAACGTCTATTTCTATACTTGCACCACCTACCAGACCCATAGTTGCAAAAGTTGTTCGAGCAGGTTTCTTGGTAAAATACTGTGTATAAACTGAATTAAAGGCTTTAAAGTCGTTTATGTCCTTAAGAATTACAGTGCATTTTACGACATTATCCAAACTTAAATTATGATGTTTCAAGACGTCTTCTATATTTTGAATGACCTGTTTAGTTTCAGCCTTAATACCTCCTTCAACGAGTTTTCCTTTCTTATGATCTTTACCAATTTGGCCGGTTAGAAATAACATATCATCAGTTTCAACAGCATCACTGTAAGGAACATTTGCCCTGCTCGGCTCATGCGACTTATGAAACTTTATTTCCCCATTTTTTAAGGTACAAGATAAATGAATAATTAAAAAAAGATGATAAAAAAAGAGTATTGGGTTTTCATAGGAAATGGAGTTTTATACTTGATTAAAATTACATTATTTTTATGCAAAATATGTGATCCATGACGAAATCAGACAAATTCAGAAATGACATTGCAAAAGGCAACACCTTTAAAGGTGACTTTATAACACTTGGCGCTGCAATGCTTGAAGGTGAAACCATGACTAATGCATATGTAAATATCCCTTTAAAAACCATGAATAGACATGGTCTAATAGCAGGTGCTACCGGTACTGGTAAAACTAAGACTCTTCAAGTATTAGCTGAAAATTTATCTGAAAAAGGCGTACCAGTTTTATTAATGGATATTAAAGGTGATTTAAGTGGATTAGCAAAAGCCAGTCCTGGTCATCCAAAAATTGATGAACGTCACGAAAAAATTGGACTTCCTTTTGAAGCAAAAGAATTTCCTGTTGAGATCTTAACCTTGTCTGAACAAGATGGTGTTAGATTACGAGCAACAATAAGTGAGTTTGGACCTGTATTAATTTCGAGAATTCTAGATGTTACAGAAACCCAAGCTGGTATTATCTCAGTAATTTTTAAGTATTGTGACGATAACCATTTGCCACTTTTAGACCTTAAGGATTTTAAGAAAATACTACAATACTCTACAGGTGAGGGTAAAAAAGAATTTCAAGAAGCTTATGGTAGAATTTCAACGGCATCAACGGGAGCTATCTTAAGAAAACTGATTGAACTAGAGCAACAAGGTGGTGATTTGTTTTTTGGAGAAACCTCTTTTGATACTCAGGATTTATTAAGAGTAGATGAAAATGGTCGTGGTTATATAAATATTATAAGATTAACCGATATACAAGATAAGCCTAAGTTGTTTTCAACGTTTATGCTTAGTTTATTAGCTGAAATATACTCTACATTCCCTGAACAAGGTGATAGTGGTAGACCAGAACTAATCATGTTTATTGATGAAGCTCATCTTATCTTTAATGAAGCTTCAGATGCCCTACTTAATCAGATAGAAAGTATCGTTAAGCTTATTAGAAGTAAAGGTGTTGGTTTGTATTTTGTTACTCAAAATCCAACAGATGTACCAGAAGCTGTACTTGGCCAATTAGGGCTTAAGGTGCAGCATGCCTTACGCGCATTCACTGCAAAAGACAGAAAGGCAATTAAGCTAACTGCACAGAACTATCCAGATACTGAATATTATGATACGGCAGATGTTTTAACTTCTTTAGGTATTGGTGAAGCTTTAGTCTCTGCTTTAGACGAAAAAGGAAAACCAACTCCATTGGCAGCAACCATGATGCGAGCACCAATGAGTAGAATGGATATCTTGACGGAATCTGAGTTAGGTAGTCTACTCACTGCTTCTAAATTAGCAAGAAAATACAATGAAGAAATTGATCGCAATAGTGCTTATGAAATGCTAAATAAAAAAATAGAGCAAGCAGAGGCAGAAGAAGCAAAACAAAAAGCCAAGGAAGAACAAGAGGCGCTTAAGAAAGCAGAAAGCAAAAGAAGAACCTCTTCCTCTCGTAGAAGAAGTACAAGACAAAATCCAATTGTTAAGGTTTTATCTAGTCCAACTGTTATCAGAAGTGTACTTGGTATACTCACAAAAATGCTCAAATAAATTCAAACCTGAATTAATTTTATAAACGCTATGAAAAACATTTTAGTTGTTTCAGTAATATTTGCTTTGCTTTTTGCAAGTTGCACAAAAGATAAATCTACAGATCTTTTCTTGGTTAAAAAAGGCCAAATAGGATTATTAACTGATTCTACCCAAGTGAAGGATCTCGATATGATTTTCGCAAACGATTCGGTAGTGCGTTATGTTGCTGGAGATGAGTTTGCCGGTTCTGTAAATAGTATTGAAGTCTTTGAAAAAGGTGGTAAAAAACTCCTAGATCTTTCCCCTAGAGAGGCTTTAGACTCCACATCAGTAATTTCTAGCATTACAATAATGGACAGTCGATATAAAACGGATAAAGACATTTCCACGTTGAGTACGTTTAAAGCAATAAATGACAGCTATAACATCTCTAAAATTGACAAACTCATCGATAACTCTTTGGTTATTTCCGTAAATGAAATCGATGCTACATTTACAATTGATAAAAATGATTTACCTGCAGCACTTAGATTTACTACGGAACGGACTATTGACGCAATTCAAATTCCAGGAGAGACCAAGATTAAGTATTTTATGATTCATTGGTAAAATGAAAGAGAAAAAATATGTTATTCAGAAATCACCTTTTATTGTACCTACTGACGATGGTAAAGTAATAAAGGAACACTTTGGCTTAGCGTCAGATGGTAACGCCAATATTAGTATTGCTCACATGGTTGCGCCTCCAGGCTGGAGTGAACCTTTTCAAACACCTGAATTTGATGAATACACTTTTATAATTAAGGGTAAAAAACAATTTATCATAAATGACGAAACTATAATTTTGGAGGCAGGTCAGTCCATAAAAATTGAGAAAAATACTCGACTTCAGTATTCAAACCCATTTACTGAACCTTGTGAGTATATTGCAATTTGCTTACCAGCCTTTTCCATAAATTCAGTTAATAGAGAGGACCTATAATGAGCAGTTTTGTAATTAAATCAATTGGCAAGGCATTAAATGTTACGAGTATTGTTTCGGCTAAATATGCATCAAAGAAAGCTTTAAACTTATTTGCCTCACCCAGGAAAGGTAGATACAATGAATCTCAAAAGAAAATATTAGAGCCAGCAGATTTTCAAGAACTGTCTTACAACAATCTTAAAATAGCGACGTATCATTTTAAGGGCACAAATAAAACCATTTTGTTGGCCCATGGATGGGAAAGCAATGCGTCTCGTTGGTCTTATATATTAGATGATTTATTAAAACAAAAGTATAACGTCATTCTACTGGACGGTCCAGCACATGGCATTTCAGATGGTAAACAGTTTAATGCTATATTATATTCTGAATTTATCAATGTAGTTGCCAATGCTTATAAACCAGAAGTATTAATTGGACATTCTGTTGGCGGAATGGCAAGTGTTTTTTGCATGCATAATCATCAACTAGATTTTATAAATAAAATGGTGCTCTTAGGTGCACCTGCACATTTTACTGGCGTTTTTACTAGATATAAAACAATGATGGGCTATAATCATCGTATTTCTGAAGGATTAGATAGAATTGTTCTTGAACGATTTGGCAAACCAACCGATTACTTTTCTGCGGCAAATTTCACAACAGTAATAAATGCCAAAGGACTGATAATACATGACAAAAAGGATAAAATAATTCCTTACGAAGATGCGTTGTTATTTGCAAATCGTTATAAAAATTCAGAACTTATAACAACCTCTGGTTTTGGACATAGTTTAAGAGATAAGTCCATAACGCCTCCTATTATTAAATTTATAAATAATTAAGGATTAATGTCCAACGAATTAAAACGGTTAAATAAATATTTGAGCGAAGCAGGTTATTGCTCACGCCGGGAAGCAGATCGATTAATTGATGCTGGACGAGTAACAATCAATGATGTTATACCAGAAATGGGTACAAAAGTAGCTTCAGGTGATGTTGTAAAAGTGGATGGTGAAATTGTTGGAAAACGAAAGAAAGATTTTGTCTACTTAGCATTTAATAAACCTGTAGGTATTGTGTGCACTACAGACACAAGGGTTGAAAAGGATAATATTATTGATTATATCAATTACCCAAAACGAATCTTCCCTATTGGTAGATTAGATAAGCCAAGTGAAGGATTAATTTTACTTACAGACGATGGTGATATTGTAAACAAAATTTTAAGAGCTAGCAATAACCATGAAAAGGAATATGTGGTTACAGTTGACAGGCCAATTTCTCAAACATTCATTGAACGAATGGCAGGTGGTATCTATATTGAAGCATTAGGACAACGCACCAAAAAATGTAAAGTAAACAAGATTGATAAATACACCTTCAGTATTATTTTAACCCAAGGACTGAATAGACAGATTAGACGTATGTGTGACTATTTAAATTATAATGTCAAAACTTTAAAAAGAGTTAGAATAATGAATATTGAATTAGATGTTCCGGTAGGTAAATACCGTGAGTTAACTAGTGAGGAGTTTAAAACACTGACAGATCTAGTTAGTGACTCAAAAAAAACATTTCAACCACAAATAAATCGTATCAAAAGAAAATAAAAATGACTCAACTTTCTCCTTTTCATCTCGCAATACCTGTACACAATTTAGCAGAGTGTAGAAACTTTTACTCTAATGTTTTAAAGTTTGAAGAAGGTAGAAGTAGCGACCACTGGGTAGATTACAACTTTTTCGGACATCAACTTGTTATTCATTATAAGCCAAAATCTGAAGAAGAACTGCATACTAATGCCGTAGACGGTAAAAACGTACCTGTACCACATTTTGGTGTAGTATTACCTTGGGATTCATTTCAAAAATTCGCAGATTTATTAAAATCAAAAGGTATTGAATTTATAATAGAACCCTATATAAGATTTGAAGGACAAGTTGGTGAACAAGCAACAATGTTTTTTTTAGACCCTTCAGGCAATGCCTTGGAATTTAAGGCATTTAAAGATATGAACCAGCTATTTGCTAAATAATTGTTTTTTGATTATTAACTACGATGTTGCTCTCTCGCCAATAGCGTATTTTTTAAGAGCATAGCAATTGTCATAGGTCCTACTCCGCCAGGCACTGGGGTTATAAAACTAGCCTTCTTACTTACATTTTCAAAATCTACATCTCCAGTGATATAATATCCCTTATCTGAATCATCCGGTACACGAGTAATACCAACATCGATAATAACAGCATCATCTTTCACCATTTCTGCCTTCAAAAAATTTGGAATACCTAAAGCAGAAATAATAATATCTGCTTGAGATGTAATTTGAGTTATATTTTTGGTATGACTATGTGTTAATGTTACTGTAGAGTTACCAGGAAATCCTTTACGACCCATCAATATACTCATTGGTCTTCCCACAATATGTGAGCGACCGATTATTACAGTATGCTTCCCATCAGTTTCAACACCATAACGGTCTAATAATTCCAAAATTCCAAATGGAGTAGCTGGAATGAAGGTAGACATATCTAATGCCATTTTACCAAAATTCATTGGATGGAATCCATCAACATCTTTATTTGGATTAACTGCCATTAAAACCTTACGAGTATTAATCTGAGGTGGCAGTGGCAACTGAATAATAAAGCCATCTATATCATCATTGTTATTGAGTTCATCAATTTTATCAAGTAACTCAATTTCACTAGTTGTGTTTGACAAACGTAACATTGTAGATTCAAAACCTACACGCTCACAAGCTCTAACTTTACTACCAACATAAGTTAAACTTGCACCATCATTACCAACAATTACAGCTGCTAAGTGCGGCACCTTTTCACCATTAGCCTTCATTTTATCAACTTCGGCCTTTATTTCATCTTTAATATCTCTACTGGTTTTTCTACCGTCTAAAATTGTCATACTAATGGTTTATAAATTTATATACTTGATTTATCTTGGCATGTTTTTCATCATTTGCATCATGCGTTTTCCGCCTCCACCTTGCATCATTTTCATCATTTTACTCATTTGAGTAAACTGCTTCAACAATTGATTTACTTCTTGTACAGTTGTACCAGACCCTTTCGCTACACGCTTTTTTCTGCTTGAATTTAGAAGAGATGGATTAGAACGTTCTCCAGGAGTCATAGAATGTATAATTGCCTCAATTCCTTTAAAAGCATCGTCATCAATATCTATATCTTTCATCATTTTACCAGCACCAGGAATCATTCCAATAAGATCCTTCATGTTGCCCATCTTTTTGATCTGCTGGATTTGCTTTAAGAAATCATCAAAACCAAACTGATTCTTCGCGATTTTCTTCTGTAATTTTCTCGCTTCTTCCTCATCAAACTGCTCCTGTGCCCTTTCAACAAGAGAAACAACATCACCCATACCAAGGATACGATCTGCCATACGTGATGGATAGAAAACATCAATCGCTTCCATCTTTTCACCAGTACCAATAAATTTAATCGGCTTATTAACAACAGATTTAATAGATATAGCAGCACCACCTCTAGTATCACCATCTAATTTAGTAAGGATAACACCATCAAAATTTAAAATATCATTAAAAGCTTTAGCTGTATTTACAGCATCCTGTCCTGTCATGGAATCCACAACAAACAAAGTTTCTTGTGGTTGAATAGCTTTATGAATATTTGATATTTCGGTCATCATAGCCTCATCAACAGCTAAACGACCTGCGGTATCAATTATAACTACATTATGTCCATTGGCTTTTGCATGTGCAATACCTGCCTGAGAAATTGCAACAGGATCATTATTACCTCTATCACTATATACCTCAACATCTATTTGGTCTCCAACTACATGCAACTGATCTATCGCGGCAGGACGATAAACATCACAAGCAACCAATAAAGGTTTTTTAGTTTTTTTGTTTTTGAGATAGTTGGCTAGTTTACCAGAAAATGTTGTTTTACCAGAACCTTGTAAACCAGACATTAAAATTACACTAGGATTACCAGATAAGTTAATACCTTCTGCATCACCTCCCATTAATTCGGTTAACTCATCCTTAACAATTTTAACCATTAATTGTCCTGGTTGCAATGTTGTTAATACATTTTGACCAAGTGCTTTTTCTTTTACTTTATTGGTAAATTGTTTGGCAATCTTAAAGTTAACGTCGGCATCTAAAAGCGCACGTCTTACTTCTTTTAGAGTCTCGGCAACATTTACTTCAGTAATGCTCCCATGTCCTTTAAGAACGTGTAACGCTTTATCTAACTTTTCGCTTAAGTTATTAAACATAATATTTATCTGTTATTGAAGTTGCAAATTTAAGAATTTACAAGAGATAAACGAACTCGATATTATTAATTTAAGACATGGAAAACTGATAATAATGCAATAAAAAAGAGTCGCCTAGCGGTGGGCAACTCTTTTCATCAACTTAAACTTACTAAAAATACTAACTTACTTTAGCGGTTCTTCTTGTTAATCACAGGTTCTTTCTAATATTAAGTTTATGTCTCCATTCTGTAAATGTAAAAACTCAGAAGAGCATTCAACCACCAACCAGCTACCTGTCAATACTTGAATATCTGGTCCAGTAATATTTGAAAACTCTACAATTACACCATCAGCAGATCCTGACGTTGTGTATGTTGCAGTTACTGCAGTTTCTCCATTAGTCATTACAACTACTTGGCTATTAGCTTCAAAGTTTAAGACCCAATCAATTAAATTATCATCTCCATTGAAGCTTGTTGGAATCCAAAAACATTCGGCTAATATCTCATCAACATCACCCTCTGCACAAACACCTTGAGAACAATCCTCTAAATATAAAAATATTGGAAATATTTCAGTCTGATTTTCAATTTGAACTCTTATAAATAATATTTGTTCTGCATATACATTAGTGTATGCTTCAGGGTATAAAATCGCATTAATACCATTTAACGCATCTGCTTCTGTTTCGTGATATGTTACAACTTCAGCCGATGGCGTACAGTTGGAAAAAGCCACAGTTAAATCAAATACTTCTATTCCGTCATTATCTTCGTCACATTTCTCTATAACAGCTTCGAAGCTTTCAAAACATTCAAATGGACTACAATTTTCTGAAATCAAATAAACAGGATAGATATAAAACTCCTCTTGGTTATCAAATAATGCTACTTTCACATAAACAGCCTGGGGATTACTTATACTTGAATAAGCTTGTGCTACTTCTAAAATATCTGTATTTGAAACAGCACCCTCTTCTGTTGTATGGAATGAAATAATTAAAGTGTTTTGACTACTACAATCTGGCACAGCTTCGTAAATATTAAACACGGCATAGCCATCAGCGTCTTCATCACATTCTACTAATTCTATTCCATCAGTCTCATAGCACTCAAATGGATTTTCATCATCACATTCTTGGTATAATTGGATATAGTTATCCTCGTTTATTAGGTAAAGCTCATCATCTTCACATTCAGCAACTTTCCATAAGCCGTTTAATACTTCGAATTCACTTTCAAATTCAAAATCAAAATAAATATCAGACCCTGTAAGTGTTAACTCCCAGGCTCCAATTACTAATTCCGTTCCATCTGCGTTAGCATTTAATATCTGACCATCTGGAGTAAAGTAAACATATACAGCAACAGTTGTATCAATTAAATTAGTCTCAAACAACCACGCACATTCTACAATACTTTCATAAATTTCCCCTACAGAACAATCTACTTCATCATCATCACAATCTTGATCTAACTCAATTGTGAAATCTCCTCTTTCTATGATTAACTCATCATCATCACATTCTGTAATTATCCAAACACCTCCTAAGTCTTGATCAAATGTGGTTAGATTAGACAGTATTAATTTAAGTCCGTCGTCAGTTGTTGCTAATTCCCAGTTCCCTCCTATTGCGGAAGTTGCATCATCTTCAGATATTTCTAAAGTACCATCTTCATTAAAAGTAATTTGGTAGTCATCAAAATCATTGAATTCATCGTCAATATCCCAAGGGCATTCAACTAATAACTCAGCGATATTGTCTTCATTACACTCATATTCTTCATCATCATCGTCACAATCATTAGATGCCAATTCAATAGCTTCTGCTAATTCTTCATTAGAGTTTACTTCAATGGTTTCACCATTTGCATATTCTAATGTAACCGGATAGTTTAAACTAACTATCAAGGCGTTATCGTCTTCTTCTAGTTCTTCTAGAAAGTGATAAAGCGCCTCGTCATTTTCAATAGTTACGGTATCAATAATATCAAAATCAGCATTGAATACAGAAAATGAAATTGGATAAACAAAATCAATACACTCTATAACATCATCTTCATCATCATCACAATCAGTGATAAAATTTTCTAACTGACCTTCATTTTCAATAACTATTTCTGTGTAGTCATTAAAAATGATTGTAATAGGAAAGATAAAATCTAGAATATCTTCGTTTCCCTCGAATTGTTCAAACAAATCTTCTAGTTCATCTAAATCTTCTTCTGATTCAATAGTTATTGTAATATCACTAATAACTATTGTTACTGGCAGGTCAATAGAGAAACATGGAGAACCATCTAGAACATCGTCATAAGCGCCATAATTAGCAGTTGTGTTACTCATTAAACCGGCTAATGCAGAACTAGGAACTATTGTTTCTTGTTCAGACGGATTGATAACCTGTGTTTCTTCATTTTGACAAGCTGTGAAGCTTAATAGGGCAAAAAAGGCTAGTAGGATAAATTGATTGAATTTGGTCTTCATAACATATTTATTTTTTGATTTACTTATATAACAGGCTAGTCTAAAAAACTCCTACCCTTTATTTAAAAAAAATATTTATAATTTGTGCAACACTAAACAAAATATGAGTCAACCTATTAAAGATAATATTTGCGAGAATGCTTTCTTTGAGCATTTTTATAAAAAATATGCCAAAGATCTGCACAACTTTCTCTATTATAAATTTGGAGAACGGTTAAATCCTGAAGACAAGGTCCAGGAAGCTTTTATTAAGGTTTGGCAGAACTGTTCTAAAATTTCACCAGATAAAGCCAAGAGTTTCTTATTTACTACTGCAAATAATTTGATGTTAAATGCTGTTGCACATGAAAAGGTAGTACTAAAATATAACAAGCAACCTCAGAAAAGTGCTACAAAAGAATCTCCTGAATTTGTAATGCAGGAAAAAGAATACCATCAAAAACTCCAAAAGGCGCTCTCAAATTTAACCGAAGCCCAACGTGTGGCGTTTTTAATGAACAGAGTTGAAGGCAAGCGTTTTAAGGAAATTGCATCCTTATTAGATATATCAACAAAAGCCGTTGAAAAGAGGATTTATGGTGCACTAAAAAAACTAAGGGAAGACATAAAAGAACTATAGTTTTAAAAATAATGCATAGATAGGGTAGGAAAAAATAAAAGTAAACTGTTTTATGTTTGAATGTGAATTATGAATAAAGACGAACTCATAAAAAAATGGTTAGATAATAACCTCAATTCTCAAGAGCAAAAAGCCTTTGAGCAGTTACCGGATTACAAAGAAATAATCCGCTTAGGTAACGCCATGACAAGTTTTAAGGCTCCTGAATTTATTGCAGATAAGAGTTTTGAGGCATTAAAACCTAAAATTTATACTAAATCGCATAAAAATTGGTATAGAACTTTATTAAGAATTGCAGCTGTTTTGGCCCTAGGATTTAGTATATATTATTATTCTGGTTCTTTAGATACAAATATCAATACTGATATTGCACAGCTTACTACAGTTGAATTACCTGATACTTCTGAAGTTGAATTAAATGCGAATTCCTCAATTACTTATAATAACAGAAAATGGGAAGAAAACAGAGAAGTTCACCTTAGTGGAGAAGCCTTCTTTAAAGTTGCAAAAGGTAAAAAATTTGATGTAATAACAAACGATGGTATTGTTTCTGTACTAGGCACACAATTTAATGTAAAGCAAAGAAAAAACTATTTTGAAGTTACATGTTTTGAAGGATTAGTTTCTATTAAGTATAATGGAAGTGAAACAAAATTAAAACCAGGCAACACAGTTAAACTAATCGATGGAAAGCATCTAATTGCAAAAGAAAATATATTTGCCTCTGCACCAACTTGGCTAGAAGGCGAGAGCAGTTTTACAGAAATTCCATTAAAACATGTAATATCTGAATTAGAAAACCACTATAATCTGACTGTAGATAGCGATGAAGTTGATACGTCTCGTCTATTTACCGGAAGTTTTACCCACAAAAATTTAGATTTAGCATTGAAATCCATTACAATACCACTAAATTTAGGTTACAATAAATCAGGTTCATCTATTGTACTAAGACGTGAGTAAACTATTTCATTGTGTAGTTTTTTATCTTTTTTTAATCACCTTCTCTAACTTAAGTTATTGTCAAAGCGAAAAGGGTGAACAGCTACCCTTAGCAACAATTCTGCAAGGAATTGAAGAAAAATTTAAGGTTAAGTTCTCTTATGAACCTAAAAGCATTGAAGGAATTACATTACCTCAACTCAATGCAAATTACACATTAAGACAAGTCTTACGAGAATTGAGGCTATCTACTGATTTAGAGTTCAAAATTCTCAGTGATAGATTCATTGCCATATCAAAAAATCCAACCTCTAATAATTTTATTGTTCAGCGCCTAGAAGAAGTGGTCATTAAAAACTACCTCACTAAGGGAATCGCAAAAACCAACAATGGCGCTATTACAGTAGATACCAAAGCTTTTAAAATATTACCAGGTTTAATTGAACCTGATGTATTACAAATAATACAAAAATTACCAGGCGTTGTAAGTGTTGATGAGAGAATTTCTAACATAAATGTAAGAGGTGGTACAAATGATCAAAATTTAATTTTATACGAAGGGATTAGAATGTATCAAAGCGGTCATTTTTTTGGGCTGATATCGGCATTTAACCCTTACTTAACAAATGAGGTGAACATTTCAAAAAATGGCACTAGTGCTAGATTCGGTAATGGTGTATCTAGTATAATATCTATCAATAATTCTGATAATTTAGATAATCAATTCGAGGCAGGCATTGGCTCTAACCTAATTAGTGCCGACGGGTTCGCCAAAATTCCATTATCTCAAAAAACCGAGCTACAACTTTCAGCTAGACGATCATTTACTGATGTATTTGCAACACTAACTTATGACTCTTATTTTGATAGGATTTTTAGAGATTCTGAGCTAAATGCATCTAATAATACCAGCACTCAGCTTTCTTTGGACGAACGCTTTGTATTTCATGATTTTAACTTAAAATTCCTTTACGATATAAACGACACCGCCAAATTAAGAATCAACTTTTTAAACATTTATAATGGATTAGATTATAATCAAGTCTACACCACAAGTCAGAATAGTTTTCAAGAAAGCGAAAGTGACTTGTTTCAAAACAGTTTTGGAGCAAGCATAAATTACTCAAAACTGTGGGATAATAGCCTAGAAACATCTGTAACAGCTTATTTTTCAAATTATGATATTGAGGCTTCTAATAATGATATTACCAATAACCAAATATTGGTACAAGAAAATAAAGTCGAAGATTTAGGTATTAGAATTGACTTTTCTAAAACCGTTAGTGAAAACCTTGCTATAAAAAGTGGTTATCAGTTTAATGAAGTAGGTGTTACAAATTTTGAAGATGTTTCAAATCCTATATTCTCAAGTTTAATAAAGGAGGTTGTACGAACACATGCTTTATTTGGTGAGGTAGAATGGAATTCTTTATCTAAAAATAGTTCGATACGCTTTGGTGCAAGAATGAGCTACTTTGATAAGGTTTCTGAAGTATTAATGGAACCACGAATTACATTTAACCAAAAGTTCCTTGATAATTTTAGACTAGAATTTTTGGCCGAATTAAAAAGCCAATCTATTACTCAAATTATAGACCTTCAACAAGATTTTTTTGGTATTGAAAAAAGACGTTGGCAACTCGCAAATGGAACTGATGTTCCTATCATTAAAAGTCAACAGGCATCACTTGGATTGAGCTATGATAAAAATGATTTATTAATTTCAGCTGAGGGCTATTACAAGTTTGTAGACAATATAACAGCAAAAAGTCAAGGGTTTCAAAATCAATTTCAATTTGTAAATGATATTGGTTCGTACGCAATTAAAGGTGTTGACTTTATAATTAATAAAAGGTTTGATGATTTTAGCACTTGGTTAAGTTACTCTTACAGTAAAAATGATTATACATTTAGAAATTTAAATGATGGAAGTCCGTTTCCAAACACATTAGATTTAACACATACTGCTAATGCTTCATTTACTTATAATATTGATAACTTTAAAATAGGATTAGGTATCAATTGGCATTCTGGAAGACCTTATACTGAGCCAAGTGAAACCCAAGATGATACTAATAGCACAATAGAATACAAAACACCAAATAGCTCTAGAATTAGCAATTATTTTAGAACTGACGTTTCCGCTATATATAATTTTAATTTTAAAAATAATATCAAAGCAGAAATTGGCGCCTCAATTTGGAATTTATTTGATCAAACCAATATCATTAATCGCTTTTATACTTTTGATTCTGACAATACCATTGTTCAAATAGACAATAGGTCTTTAAAATTTACACCAAATTTAAGTTTAAGAATAAGATTTTAGTTATTAATTTTAACCTTAACTGAAAAATTGAGTGAGGTTGAACTCAACTATAAATATAGATCAGAAGAATGGACTATTAAACAAGTGGTTCACCATCGTGCAGACAGCCACATTAATAGTATCACACGGTTTAAACTCCCACTAACTGAACATAGACTTACAATATAACCATATTTCGAGGAAAGGTTTAGCCAAATTATCTGATTATGATGAACCTTTAGATTATTCAATTTCAATACTCAAAGGCGTGCATCAAAAATTAGGTATACTTCTTAAAGGTTTAAATGATGAAGAATTAAAAAGAGAATTTGTCCATCCAGAATGCGGTAAAATTTATACCATAAAAGAAACCATAGGAGTCTATGCATGGCATAGCGACCATAATTTGGCCCATATTATGCAAGCTATAACTGGTAAGGGAAAATACAACTAAGGAAGACTATTTTTCTCTTGTTCTTTCTTAATGTTCTTTCTTATCTTTTCAATTGCAGATTCTATTGATTTATCTGGTTCAATAAGATTGTACTCTCCCCAGAAATCAGGGTCTGAAAATCCTGAAATGGCATCAGTAATAATTACAGTAGGACGTAATTTGTCCTTGTTTTTTATTTTAATGTCATCAGCATTTAATTCCCAATCCGTTACAGCCATTTCACTAGAAAGTGTATAGACTTTATTAAAGATTTCCCGTTTTTTATTGACCTTAAATTTTAAGCTCAGGTTAGAGTAACTGTAATACCATTTACCTCGATTTTGTTTGTAATCAACCTTGTATTTAGCTTCTAATGGATAAACAACAATATCTCTTGGTTTTCTCTTAACCAATAGGTTTCTTGATTTGCCTTTGTTACTAACATCCAACAAATAACTAGCACTTACCAATGCCAGAGTTTCTACATCAATATATAACTTACCGAAATAGCTTAAATCTAAGGTCTTGTTTCTAGGCTTAAAATCAACCACATAAACATTTCTATTATTCACAGTGGTAGGAGCATCAAAAGAAAATCTGTAGGTATCAAAACTTTCCTCAGTAAAAATATATTCAGGATATTTCATAATATCCAAATATAATGTTGAAAACGGACCACCTTGTAATTTTAAGGACACCGTATCTAATCGTTTATAATCTGTACTTTTTCTAGCTTTACCTAATTTTACGGCATCTCTATTTGCCGAAGTATAAGGTTGTTTTATAATATTAACTACGGCCTCAGTTAAAGAAACATTTCTATTTCTACGTTTTATAGTTTCCCTATAAAAAGCTGTCATGTACACTGACTGATTTTGAATGGTCTTACTTTTTTCCGTAAATACCTTTCTAACTAATTTATCAGCATCTTTAAAAGCTGAAACATTAACTTCCTTAAGTTCTGTGTACGCCTCTTCCAATTTAATTACAGATATGTTCTCTGATAAATCGGCAAGATTAATTACCTTTTTAGTGTACCCTAATAAGGCAACAACAATTTTAGAATCCTTATAAGCCTGTGGGACCTTTAGTAAAAATTCTCCTTCAGAATTTGTTACGGTGCTTATATTAGTCTCCAACACATTTAGACTAACATATTCTAAAGCCCTGTTATTTATAGCATCAACTACTTTTCCTTTATATTCGGAATATGTGTTTTGAGCAAAGCTTGGTGATTGTAAAATAAACATCAAACCAAGATATATAAATCTCAATTTATTCATAAAAATTAACCGTTCCATAACTGCATTTTTTAGATTAAACAATACTATGGATTTTTATAAAATGCCATTAGTAAAGATACGAAAATCGTGGCATTTTTCTATCCAAAAAATGGTTAAAATATGCATTGCACCACTTGTTATTAAAGAATTACATGCGTTCAGGAACATCTATTCCCAGAATACTAAAAGCATTTTTTATAGTTTGACCAACAGTTCTGGATAAAGCTACTCTAAATGTTTTTTCCTTATCTGAATCAGCTCCCAAGATTGAAACATTTTGATAGAAGGAATTGAAATCTTTAACCAAGTCGTATGTGTAGTTTGCAATTAATGCAGGACTATGTTGTATCGCTGCATTTTGTATCACTTCTGGGAACAACTCCAATTGTTTTAACAACTGTTTCTCCTTTTCATGAAGCGAAATATCCAATACTTCTGTATTTTCAGAGTTCTTTGATTTTCTTAGTATAGATTGGATTCTTGCATATGTATATTGAATAAAAGGTCCTGTATTCCCTTGAAAATCTATAGATTCTTTAGGGTCAAACAAGATTCTTTTCTTAGGATCCACTTTTAAAATGAAATATTTTAATGCACCAAGTCCTATAGTTTTGTATAGAGCTTTCTTTTCATCTTCATTATAATCATCAAGCTTCCCAAGTTCTTTAGAAATCTCTTCAGAAGTATCCGCCATTTCCTGTATTAAATCATCAGCATCAACTACAGTACCTTCCCTACTCTTCATTTTACCACTTGGTAAATCTACCATACCATAACTTAAATGATATAAATTCTTTGCCCATTCAAAACCAAGCTTCTTTAGGATTAAAAACAATACTTTAAAATGATAGTCTTGCTCATTACCTACGGTATAAACCATACCTCTAACATCTGGGTAATCCTTTAATCGCTGAATCGCAGTACCTATATCTTGTGTCATATAGACCGCTGTACCATCACTTCTTAAAACTATTTTTTCGTCTAATCCATCTTCGGTTAAATCGCACCAAACAGAACCATCCTCCTTCTTAAAAAAAACGCCTGTTTTTAATCCTTCGGCGATAAACTCCTTGCCTAACAGATATGTGTCACTTTCATAATAATAAGCGTCAAAATCTACTCCAATGGCTTTATAGGTTGCTTCAAAACCATCATATACCCATTGGTTCATAGTTTTCCATAATTCCACTACCTCTTCATCTCCAGCTTCCCATTTACGTAACATTTCCTGTGCCTCCAACAAAATTGGAGCATTCTTTTTAGCATCATCTTCTGATTGTCCTTCATTTACCAATTCAGAAACCTCTGCTTTAAAAGCTTTATCAAATTCTACGTAATAATTTCCAACGAGTTTATCTCCTTTTAATCCAGTAGTCTGAGGTGTTTCACCCTTACCAAAACGTTGCCAGGCCAACATACTTTTACAAATATGTATTCCTCTATCATTAATAATCTGAGTTTTATAAACTTTTATACCAGATGCCTTCAATATTTCAGAGACACTATATCCCAATAATACATTTCTAACATGACCTAAGTGTAATGGCTTGTTTGTATTTGGTGAAGAATATTCTACCATTACAGCTCCTTCATCTAATCTATCCACAAAACCATAATTACCCTTATCCTTTATAGCATTTAAGAAATCTAAATAGTACGAGTCATCAATTTCAACATTCAGAAATCCTTTGACAACATTAAAGTCTTTAACCAAATCTAAATTAGATTTCAAATATTTTCCAATTTGCTCACCTATTACAACAGGATTGCCTTTTACTACGCGAAGCATTGGAAAAACTACTACGGTAATATCACCAGCAAACTCCTTGCGTGTTGATTGAAATTCAACTGATGGCAGTTCAGCTTGAAACAATTTTTGTACTGCTTCTTTAACTTGTATTTCTAAAGTTTCCTGAAGATTCATTTTAAGTTTAATATTGTGTTTCTAAACGCCTGCAAAGATAGCAGATTAATTGTTTTAATATTAGAAGCAATGTATAAATTGCCAACACTAATGCTTAAAGTCAATCTGTGTCATAAAAGACAAAAACTTCTAATTAAAAGCATACGAGTTCTGTCTTTTTTAAATTAAGAGAACAAAGTTTAGGCTAGGTAGGATTTTGCAATTCTAGTCAATGATGAAAGCCACATGAAATTTTGACAATAATTAGTCTAAAAATTGATTCGTTATTTAAGTTTATTTATCACAATAAACATATGTAACTTGCAATGATCAAAGACCTAACTTACTGTAAAATAGATGATTAAAAGAAACGTGCATTTCATCGATAAAATGGTAGTTTTTCTATGTTTTTTACCGTTGGTCGATTTAGCTTTTTTTTAGTGATTTTCATCTGCCCTTTTATCTGATTTATTGGTATTAAATCCCGATAATTAGTGATTTTGACAGCATTGCTGCATTTTTGATAGGCTATTAACAAACGCCCCAAACTTTGATGAGGCTTAAGGAACAAACATTAACTAGGTTGTTTTTGTTTTGCGTGAACTTACATTTTGTATATCTGTATAAAAGTTTTTCTACCCAAAACAACACAATACTCTGTAACATCTCCCCAGCATGAGGTGGATACTGACATTGTTGTTATTTGTTGTCTCATTTTCAGGTTTTGCCCAAAATGAGAGAATAGATAATCTTACCGTACAGTTGGCATTTCAAGACCAAGATTCTACTAAGGTCGATTTGTCAATTGAACTCATAAATGAATTATATGACATTGAAGATTATAAAAAAGCGATGCTCTATGTCAACCAAACCTCGAAATTATCTGAAGACTTAAATTATCTAAAAGGACTAGCTGAGAGCAATTATTACAGAGCACTAATTTACACTCAAAGAAATGACTATTTCAATGCTATTGACAATTATAACAAATCACGTCAGTACTTTTTACGAATAAAAGACTCTTTAGGAGTTGCCAAAGTAAGTAACAGCATTGGACTAATAGAAATAAAAAGAGGTAACTATGCAGTTGGACTTAGAAATTCGCTTTCAGCAATTGACATATTTGAGGAAAAGGGTCTTAAGGGTGAATTAAGTTCCGCATACAATAATTTAGCCAAAGCTTATTTTAAAACCAATCAAATCGACAAGGCAATAGATTTTAATTTTAAAGCTCTAGCGGTTAGAAAGCAGATTGATGATTTTGATGGTATTAAAAGTTCAACTAAAAATATAGCAGATTTATATTCACTTAGGAAAGAACATCGCAAAGCCATAGAATATTACGAGAAGGTTCTGGATCTGATTCTCCCTGATTCTGATCAAGAATTAAGAGGAGAAATATTGCCCAAACTAGGTAGCGAGTATTTAAAGTTTAAAGAATATGACAAGGCTTCCTCTTTACTTGTAAAAGGTCTACAATACAATCGTAAACAAGGTAATGAAGAAGGGTTACTTAGGACTCTCAATGCTATTGGAAATTTAAACTTACAACGTAGAAAAGTAAAACTAGCAGAATTACAACTCAACGAGGCCTATACTATAGCCCAAAAAATAGACAATAAAACAGAACTTTTAGAGAATTACAAACTGCATATTGCATTAGATTCTACACGAGGTTATTTCCAGAATGCATTTTTTTGGCAGAATAAATATTACGATTTAAAAGACGAACTATCTAAAGAAGAACAACCCGTTTACCCTACAGAATTAGAATTTTTAGATATTGAAGACAATGATCCTTTTGTTGATAGCAAAAATACCATCCAACCTAATGATGGTAAAGACAATTGGTTTAGCAAGAATCCTCTATATTTATATGGAGGAATTCTTGCTTTATTAATACTCTCTGGACTATTAATCTACAGCCTTGTAGAATTATCTAGCTATAAGAAAAAAGTAAATAAACAAAAAGAAGAATTAGAACTTGAGAAAATTAGAAATGATGCAATTCTAGACCAAACGCATCATCTAGAAGAAGTAAATCAAGTTAAGGATAAGTTATTCTCAATTGTATCCCACGATTTAAAAGATTCCATTTCTTCAATTAAAGCATTTTTAGATTTATTGAAGGAAGATAGTATTTCAAAAGAAGAGTTTAACGATCTTATACCTGAGTTAAGCGAGAATGCGAATAATGCTTCAGCACTTCTTTTTAATCTGCTTAATTGGTCTAAATCACAACTACAAAATTTAGAACCAAAACAAGAACACTTCAATATTCAAGAGGTATTCCAAAATAAAATTGCCTTAGTAGAACAAAAATTAGAGGACAAACGCATTATACTTATTGATGAATCTCAAAGAGATTTTGTTTATGCCGATAGAAGTATGATTGAAATTGTTATTCAAAATTTAATTACCAATGCCGTTAAATTTAGTAGAACAGGTGATGTAATTACAGTTTCAAACCAGGATGTTAATGGCAAAGCTCTCATCTGTGTTGAAGACACAGGTGTTGGAATCTCTAGAGAAAATTTAGACAAACTTTTTAAGGCTAATAAAAACTTCACAACTATAGGTACCAAAAACGAAAAAGGTACTGGTCTAGGACTTACAATTGCTAAAGACTTGGTAGAATTGAATAATGGTAGAATTTGGGTAGAAAGCACACTAAATGTTGGTAGTAAATTCTTCATTGAACTGTCAAAACAAGCTCCTAGCACATAACTTTTAATAGATTCAGGAAATTAACTTCAAATTATAAAAGACAATCTATTGCCTAATATTATTTTTTTATTGATTTTGTTTTTAGTTGCAAAAACAAACCTCCGGAAAAACCGAAAGTAGACAAAGATTTATCGGAATTGTCCATGATGATGCAAGGGTTATTTAACTCTGAAATTCAATCTCAATTGGACTCTACATAATTAAATATATCATTGCACATGTATCCTATCTGGGAAGATAAAGGTGATTTCTGATATGTTGAGTAAGCTTTAAGGATTATACAGAACAAACCATATCGCCAAAGAATTTATGAGGTAAAAAGAGTTAATGATAGTACATTTAGTTCTGAAGTATATACTTTAAATGCAGACTCACATTGAATAAGCAAATGGAAGAACCCAAAAGCTTTTAGTTATATTTCAATTAATGATATTTCGCTAAAAAGTGGATGTGAAGTTATTTTAAAACATCTGGGACCAAATTATTTTTAATGGCAAAACAAGAGACAAGTCTCGGACCAGTTCATTAAGAGGTGCATCCTATGCACATAGTGAAGTAGAAATATTAGAGGAAAAAATTATTTTGTGGGATCGTGGTCTTAATGCTGAAGGTAACAGCGTATATGGAGCAGAAAAAGATGGTTACATTTTTAACAAATTAGACTAGTGTTTAGGTAAAAACACCTCAGCCATCATACATCTTGCACTGCCACCTCCACAAGTTTCGATAGTATCTAAGGAACTTGATATAATTGGGCAGTATTTTTCAATTTTTTTAATTTGATCTTTAGACAGACTTTTATGTGCTGTACCGCTCATTACTAAATAACGCTGATCATTTTCGCCTCTTAACTGGAGCATATTACCAGCAAACAGATGCATCTGTTCTTCCGTTATAGAAATTATCTCCTTATTAGTTTGCTTTAAATGTTTAATAACATTTTTTCTCTCCTTTTTATCATCAATAGAGTTTAAACAAATTACAGTAAAGTTTTCGGCCAAGCACATCACAACATTTGTATGATAGATGGGTAAACGCTCTCCATTAACCGTTTGATAGGCAGTAAAAATCACTGGGAAATATTCAAAATCTTCACAAAACTCTATAAATAATTCTTCATCTGCTCTCGGAGATAATGCACAATATGCCTTTTGATTAACTCTATCCATTAAAATACTTCCAGTACCCTCTAAAAAAATACCTTCTTCCTCAGCTGAAGTATAATCAACAATATTTTCAATTCTAAAACCTGCTTCTTCTAATTTCATGAAAATTTCATCTCTTCTCTCGAGTCTTCTGTTTTCCGCAAACATAGGATAAATTGCAACATCACCATTACTATGAAAACTAACCCAATTATTAGGAAATATTGAATCTGGTGTATCCATTAACACATCATCACTTACAACGATAACATTAATACCTACCGCTCTCAATTTTTTTACAAACCCATCAAATTCCTCTTGAGCTTTTGTATTAATTTCAGTATTCTTTAATGACATATCCTCCTGAAAATAATTGTTTACAGCAGTTTGTTCATTCTTTCTAAAATTTACTGGACGAACCATCAAAATTGTCTCTGTTGTCTGTTGCATTTTTAGTTTTTTGAAATTGGTATAAAATTACTCTTTTTTATTATTTGAAAATTAGTTTCAAATGAGTTTTTGTGCATTAAAATCTTTATGTTTGATATTGAAACGTTTAACCTTTCATCATTTTTATGAATATGAAAAAACTTCTATTTCTATGTCTAATTATAGTGTCTTGTTCGAGAGATTCCAATAATGATAAATCACAATCTTTTACTACAATATTTGAAGAAAGTAAGGGGCTTGAAACTGCTACTTACGATCAGACAATTCAATTCTATTCTGACTTGGCAGAATCCTATAATCAAATAACTATTAAACCTATTGGAGAAACGGATTCGGGAAAACCGTTACACCTTGTTACACTAAACACTAAAGGTACTGGAGATGATTTTAACAAGTTAAGAGATACAAATAGAATTTTATTAATAAACAATGGAATTCATCCTGGTGAGTCAGATGGTATTGATGCTACGATGATGCTCTTCAGAGATATCGTTCAAAATAAAATTGATAAACCAGAAAAAACTATTTTAGTAACAATCCCAATCTATAATGTTGGAGGCAGTCTTAACCGAAATTCCGGAACGCGTACAAACCAAAATGGACCTCAAGAATATGGCTTTAGAGGAAATGCTCGTAACTATGATTTAAATAGAGATTTTATAAAATCCGACAGTAAAAATGCTCGCACATTTGCTCAGATATTTCATTTGGTCAAACCAGATGTTTTTATTGACAATCATGTTAGTAATGGTGCTGATTATCAATACACACTTACACATCTTTTTACACAACACAATAAAATGGGTGGTGTTTTGGGCAATTATATCAATGGTAGAATGATACCTAATCTGGAAGAAAAATTGAAAGAAAAAACTTGGGATGTTACACCTTATGTCAATGTATTTAACAGAACACCAGATTCTGGTTTTACTCAATTTATGGATTCACCGCGTTACTCCACTGGCTATACGACACTATTTAATACACTCGGTATGATGGTTGAAACCCACATGCTAAAACCATATCAAAAAAGGGTTGAAGGTACTTACGAACTTATGGTAAGCATGATTGAAATTATTGAGGAAGAAGGTGATCAAATCAAAGCACTAAGAAATAAACAATCAAAAACTTGGTCCGCTGGTAGGACCTACCCTTTAACCTGGAGTATTGATACTACAAAGTCTTCAACTTTAAATTTTAAAGGTTTTGAAGGTTTTATGATTCGCAGCGATTTAACTGGAAAGCAAAGATTAAAATACGACAGAACAAAACCATTTGAAAAGCCTGTTAAATATCGTAATTACTTTAAATCAACTTCAGAAATTGAAATACCCAAAGCTTACATAATTCCACAAGGTTGGCATAATGTAATTGACCTTGTTAAATTAAATGATGTGGTATTATCACAATTAGAAAAGGATACAATAATAAAAGTAGAATCTTACAAAATTGATGACTACAAAACTCGAAAATCACCTTATGAAGGACACTATTCACATTACGCCACAAAAGTTAAGTCTTTCATTGAGGAAATTAAATTCAGAAAGGGTGATTATCTAATTTACACTGATCAAACTTCAATTAGATATCTTCTAGAAACTTTAGAACCTGAAGCTGTGGATTCTTTCTTTAATTGGAATTTTTTTGATACAATATTACAGCAAAAAGAAGGATTTTCTCCTTATGTATGGGAGGACAGAGCAAATTTAGTCTTAAGAGCAAATCCAAAACTGCAGATTGGTTTTAACCTAAGAAAAACATTTGACAAAGAATTTGCAGATAACTGGTATGCACAGTTAGATTGGATACATAAACAGAGTGGTAATTATGAGAAAGCCCACATGCAATATCCTATATATCGAGTATTAAAAAATTAAAATCAACCAATATTAAACTAATATTTTTATGTTAGCATAACTATTTTTTAATGCTTTTTGAGAATCTTGATCATTAAGCCATTTTACCTTAGTTATACCCTCCTTTTCTTGCGGAAATAGTTTACCATTAAAATTAGTCTTCATTTCAAACCAATAAGTAATTTTTATTTTATGCTTACCATTACGTTTAAAAATATGATATGTTGTAGGCAGTTCTTTAGCAATTTTTAAGCCTTTAACACCTGTTTCCTCTTCTACCTCCCTAATGGCAGTTTCTTGTATAGATTCCTTACCTTCTATTTTGCCCTTAGGAAAATCCCATTTGTTATTTCGATAAATAAACAGGATTTCGTTATTGGCATTGTACACTTTGCCACCACCAGCAATAACATTAGGAAGTAACTTCAAAAATCCAGATAATAATCTGTCAGGGTTTTTATGAATAAGATGAACACCCTTTAGATTTGTAGAATTTAAAGTTTTAATAACCTTTCCTATATTAACTGACTTTAGAAGAAATGACTTGAAATAAGTTTCAGGTTCAATCCTAGTCGTTAATATTATAGGTTTATTACTTACATAAACAGTGTACACACAAAAATTCTTTTAATTACTTGATAGGGTAAAAATAAAATTTTTTAAGCTTTCAACTTTAAATTATAATTTATTTAAGTTTAAAATTTTATTACGTCTTAATTTGATTAATTTTACATCATGATTTTTAACAAGGAAACTGCGAAAAAAACAGCCGAATTTTTATTGCAAATCAATGCAATAAAATTACAACCGAATGAACCTTTTACATGGGCTTCTGGCTGGAAATCACCGATTTATTGTGATAACAGAATTGTTCTTTCTTACCCTCAAATTAGAAATTATGTAAGGGAAACAATGGCAAAACATATAGAGGAATCTTATGGCAAACCAGACGTAATTGCAGGTGTAGCAACTGGTGCAATAGGCATGGGTGTATTAGTGGCTGAATATTTAAATCTTCCCTTCATTTATGTTAGACCAGAGGCAAAAAAACATGGTCGACAAAATCAAATTGAGGGATATATAGAAAAAGAACAGAATGTAGTTGTAGTTGAAGATTTAATTAGTACAGGAAAAAGTAGTTTAAACGCTGTAAAAGCTCTGCGTGAAGCTGATATAAATGTTAAGGGTATGGTTGGTATTTTTTCTTATGGATTTGAAATTGCAAAATTAAATTTTAAAAAGGCCAATGTCGAGTTGCACACCCTTGGTAATTATGAAACCCTTTTAGAACAGGCTCTTGATACTAATTATATTACAGCAAAGCAACTTGACATTTTAGCGCAGTGGAATGCAAATCCTAGCGAATGGAACGCAAATTGATGTAATAAAGGACAATTTATGAATTTAGAATCACCAAAAGTAATATTAGATAAAACTTCCAAAGAAGCGTATGATTTTTTATCCCAAATTGAGAACTTCGAATCCCTTATGCCAGAGAACATTAGTAAATTTGAAGTTTTAGAAAAAGATAAATTTGTATTCGCTTTAAAGGGAATGCCCGAAATTATTTTAAAAAAGAAAGAAGAAATACCACACAGCAAGATTGTGCTTGGGGCAGCAGGTGGCAAATTAGATTTTTCGTTGACTAGTCATATTTCAGAAATCTCTGAAAACCAAAGTGAGATTCAATTATCTTTTCAGGGAGAATTTAACGCTATGATGGCAATGATGATTAAAGGCCCAATTAGTAAATTCATAGAGACTTTAGCGACAAAGATGAAAACCACAATTTAATATAGTAATTTAATTTCCTTTAGATTAAAGGTTCTTAAAATTTCATCTTCAGTCCAGATAATTAGTTTGCCTACATTATCTATTCCCTTAATAATTCCAGAAAGTGTTTCGTCATTATTTAATTTGAATGTAGATGGCTTATTCATTCTGAATAACTGATTTTCATATTTATTTTTAATAAACGACTTTTTACCTGATTCAAGCAAATCAAAGTAAAATTGTATTTGCTTTAATATTTCAGATAAAATTTCTTCTTTACTGTATATAATTCCTGTTAGTAAACTTAACGATGACGCTTGGCTTAAATCATTAAAAAATTTCTGGTTAACATTCAGTCCAATACCTATTATTGAACCAACCATTTTGTTGTTCTTAATTATATTCTCGATTAATATGCCACAAATTTTCTTATTTGCTGACAAAATGTCGTTAGGCCATTTTATGCGTAATTGTTTAATTTGAAACTTTCCTAAGGTTTCTGTTATGGCCAAAGAAACACACATACTTATATAAAATTGTTCCTGTATATTAAGCTTCGAAATTTTCTTAAAGACACTAACAGTAAGGTTTTTACCAGCTTCAGTCTCCCATTTTGTCCCCATTTGACCTCTTCCATTTGTTTGATGCTCTGATACAACAACCGTATAATCTTGAGGTATTGACGTTAAGGTCAATTCCTTTAGATAGGCATTTGTAGAGCCAATGGCATCAAGTTTGATTACATACATATCCTAAAAGGGTTTTATTTTATACTTTTCTTATGTGAAATACGACTTACAAGAACTAAAAAAATAATAACTTTGCATAAATTTAAATTAAATTAATGACGAAAGAAAAACCTAGTGCAGACCAACTCATTACAACAATGATTAGTGGTATTGAGGAGGTAAAAGGTAAAGAGATCACAATTTTAGATTTACGAGAAATAGAAAACACCGTTTGCGATTATTTTATTGTATGTGAAGGTACTTCAAACACTCAGGTTAACGCTATAGTTAACTCCATCCAAAAACAAGTTAGTAAAATCTTAAAAGATAAACCATGGCATGTCGAAGGAGAAGACAATGCAGAATGGGTATTAATGGATTATGTAAATGTGGTTGTACATGTTTTTCAAAAACAAGTACGTGAATATTACGATATAGAAAGTCTTTGGGGGGATGCTAAAACTACCCAAATTGAAACGAGTTATTAAAAAGAGAAAAGCTACGAATGGCAAAGGATAATAAAAATTTAAAGAAGAAACCAAAAGTAAACCCGTATTGGGTATATGGCGTGATAATCGCTGTTTTCTTATCAATACAACTATTTTCTGGTGGTTTCGCTAGTTCAGCTGGTATGCAAACTACGCCAGCTCAATTCCTGGAGTATTTAGATAACGGTGATGTTGCTAAGGTTGAAATAGTCAATAAAAGAGAAGCACGTGTTTATTTGACAAAAGAGGCACAACAATTAGAAGTTCATAAAAAATCGAGACCAAAATCAATCCTACCTTCTGTTTCACCTGTTCCTAATTATAAATTTGAATTCGGTGATTTACAAAACTTTGAAAAGGATATAAGGCAAAGTATACAAGACAATAACCTTATTACTGAAGTAAAATATGAAACAGAACAAAATGTCTGGGGAGATTTTCTATTGACTCTATTACCATTTATTCTCATCATAGGTGTATGGATTTTTATAATGCGAAGAATGTCATCTGGTGGTGGTGGAGGCGCTGGTGGCCAAATATTTAATATTGGTAAATCCAAAGCTAAGCTGTTTGATGAAAAAACGGATACTAAAACTTCATTTAAGGATGTTGCTGGTCTGGAAGGTGCAAAGGAGGAAGTACAAGAGATTGTAGACTTTTTAAAGTTTCCTGAAAAATATACCGCCTTAGGTGGTAAAATCCCAAAAGGTGCTCTTTTAGTCGGCCCTCCAGGTACTGGTAAAACCTTATTGGCAAAGGCTGTAGCGGGTGAGGCACAAGTACCATTTTTCTCGTTATCAGGATCGGATTTTGTGGAAATGTTTGTGGGTGTTGGTGCATCACGTGTAAGAGATCTATTTAAACAAGCCAAAGAAAAATCACCATCAATAATATTCATAGATGAAATTGATGCCATTGGTAGAGCACGTGGTAAAAGTAATTTTTCAGGCTCTAATGATGAAAGGGAAAACACATTGAATCAGCTCTTAACAGAAATGGATGGTTTTGGTACAAATACAAATGTTATTGTATTAGCAGCAACCAATAGAGCTGACGTGTTAGACAGTGCGTTGATGAGAGCTGGACGATTTGATCGGCAGATTTATGTAGATCTTCCAGATGTTAGAGAACGTAAAGAAATTTTCGAAGTACACCTTAGGCCGCTAAAAAAAGATAATTCATTAGATGTGGATTTCTTGGCTAAACAGACTCCAGGTTTTTCTGGTGCTGATATTGCTAATGTTTGTAATGAGGCTGCGCTTATTGCTGCAAGAAAGGGCAACAAAACTGTGAACAAACAAGACTTCCTAGATGCTGTTGATAGAATTATCGGTGGACTAGAAAAGAAAAACAAAATTATTACACCTGAAGAGAAAAGAGCTGTTGCCTTCCACGAAGCAGGACATGCTACTGTGAGTTGGATGTTAGAACATGCAGCACCGCTAGTTAAAGTGACAATTGTACCAAGAGGACGATCACTTGGAGCAGCATGGTATTTACCAGAAGAACGCTTAATCGTGAGACCAGAACAAATGTTAGATGAGATGTGTGCAGCATTAGGTGGCAGAGCTGCTGAACAAGTTATCTTTGGAAAAATATCTACAGGTGCTTTAAGTGATTTAGAAAAGGTCACTAAACAAGCAAGAGCCATGGTGACAATTTATGGATTAAGTGATAAAGTAGGCAACTTAACTTACTATGATTCTTCGGGTCAATCAGAATATGGATTTACAAAGCCTTATAGCGAACAAACCGCAGAATTAATTGATAAAGAAATTTCAGATATCATTGAAAAACAATATGATAGAGCTGTAGAGCTTTTAGACGCAAATAAAGATAAGTTGACTCAACTTGCTGAAGTTTTACTTGACAAAGAGGTGATCTTTAAAGATAATCTCGAGAAAATATTTGGAAAACGTCCTTATGATAAAGAGGACAAACTCAATGAGGAAGAAGAGTAGAGACTCATTACATTATATAAAAAACTTAAATTGACTAAATGTTAATTTAAGTTTTTTTATATTTGATAAATACACTAACTACAGCATTAATAGCGACAATTGAATGAGCTTATTTCGTAAACTCTTCGGAAAAAAAAAGGATCCTTCTGAAGAAACTATACCAAATGAAGAGCGTGGCAGGTATATGCCAGAAATCAAATTGCCTGCTGATGAGAGATTTACAATAAATTTCAAAGCTAATGGTGGTAAGTTTTTGTATTGTGAAAACATGGATGAGATTAAGGATAGCTTCAATTCAATTCTAATTGAAAATGATTGGCACAATAAGAAGGCCTTTATTATTGATGAAAGATTAGAAGAATTGTTTAAAGGATTTGACCTTAAAAAATCTAAAAAAATATCTGAGACATCCTATTTTCTTTCAACTTGTGAGTATTTAATTTCAGATGACGGATCACTATTAATCTCATCAAATCAGATTGCCGAAAAAAAATTAAAGGAATTACCTCACAACTTCATAATTTATGCAACTACCAGCCAATTTGTAGAGAGCATTGGTGAAGGACTTAAGGGCATTAAGGAAAAAAGTAAAGCTACTATACCAACAAACATTACTACCATCAAACATTTTAAGGTTGCAGAGGATAAAGACTTCTTAACTTACGGTAGCAGCGCCAAAAACTTATACTTACTTCTATTAGAAGATCTATAATGAAAGAGCTATCCATTAGAGCCATTTCTGGGATTATATATGTATTACTATTACTAGGATCGTTGTACTATCAAATAGGTTTAATATTTGTAATGGCTATTTTCGGCATTTTGAGCCTAGTAGAATTCAGTAGGTTAATAAAACTAAATTCCTATATTCAATATGCCCTATTTCTATTAATCTATTTTGCATTTTGGTATATCTGTTTATGGAAAAATATATCAACCAGTAACGAAGCTATTCAAATATTACTTGTTGTAACCATTTTCGTTAACCTTCTTTTAATCAAAGATTTATTTACAGAAAATAACATTCCGCTTTTTGAATCAAAACGATTTATACTAACCACATTTTATTTAACAAGTGGATTTGTTTTTATGTTATTAATCGCGAATTATAACAACAGCTTTACCCCTCTTCTTTTATTAGGTGGATTTATCCTAGTTTGGTTTAATGATAGTGCTGCATATCTAATAGGTAAGAATTTTGGAAAACAAAAGTTATTCCCAAGTATCTCACCAAAAAAAACTGTTGAAGGATTTTTAGGTGGGCTGTTTTTCGCCTGTGTTTCCAGTTACTTCATTTTCTATTATACTAAAACTCTAACTTCTACCAATTGGCTAATCTTAGCAATAATTGTTAGTGTGATGGGGACATTTGGAGACTTAATTGAATCTAAATTTAAGCGGCAGGCTAGTGTTAAGGACAGTGGTGTAATTATGCCAGGTCATGGTGGTTTACTAGACCGATTAGATAGTCTTATCTTTGCATCACCATTTATTTATTTATTCCTTAGAATTTTAAATTATGTTTCATAAAGAAGGTCATAAAATTATATTTGTTTCTCTAATTATTGTTGTAGGATTATTTTTCTTAATAGATGGTTTTATTACTATTGAATTGCTAAGAAAAAGCTTAATGATTGGGGTCTTAATTTTCTTCATACTTATACTTCAGTTTTTTAGAAATCCAAAACGACATACTCACGCGGATGATAATCATGTCTTATCACCTGTAGATGGAAAAGTTGTTGTAATTGAAGAAGTATTTGAAAAGGAAGTATTTAACGACAAGCGCATACAGGTATCCGTTTTTATGTCTCCATTAAATGTGCATGTAACACGTTATCCTATATCTGGAAATGTTGCATTTTCAAAATATCACCCTGGAAAATATTTAGTAGCATGGCATCCCAAGGCTAGTGAAGAAAATGAACGTACAACTGTTGTACTTGAAAATAAAATATTTGGCAAAGTCCTTTATAGACAAATTGCTGGAGCATTAGCAAAACGGATTGTTAACTATGCAAAACCCAATTCCTTAGTATCGCAAGGTGACGATTCTGGATTTATAAAATTTGGTTCTCGTGTAGATTTATTTTTACCTTTAGATGCCAAAATAAAAGTTGAATTGAATCAAAAAGTCCGTGGTGGTGAAAGTGTTATAGCAGAAATGTAATGACTGCAAAAGAATTAGAAATAGAATTTAGGGATGCTGTAGAGCGTGTAAACGAACACACAGAACCTTTCCCTGCAGATTTTCTGTTACGTCTATATGCTTATTATAAAAAAGCCACAAATGACTATGGAAGGCCAAATAGCAAAAAGCCAATAATAAATGCTTTTAAAACAAACGCATTATTTCAAGTACAGGATATTAGTCAAGACGAAGCAAAACAGGAATATATAAAACTGGTAAACAACTACTTTTTATATAGAGAATAAAGGATTAGTTGTTTAGTATTTTATAGTGCCAATAGACTACTCTTCAATTTTTGGCAAATTGATTCCATTTTTTAAAATCACCGCACCCATTGCAACTAACCATACTACCTTAACATGAAATAGTGGTTTGTAAATTTCAAAATTATCAGGAATACCCATAATAACAACCATCGCTGCTAATCCTAAAAGAGCAGTAAACCATCCTAACAATTTACTCACCATATGCCATTTAATAAATGCAAATCCTAATAGTACCAATCCTACGCCAGAGAAAACACGCCCAAATCTAATAAAACATGTAACATATTGGTTTGTATATAAAATATCATTAACAAACGCTTCAATTTCCATTGCAGTTTTTCCAGCAGTTTCACCTACACCCCAAGCTCCAAAATTATAGAAATAAGCATTTGCAATAGCCAATGTAAATGTGCTAATTATAACCATTCCTGCTCCAGGTAAAATAACAACTCTATATGGTTTTCGAGCAGTAGCCGCTACCAAGGCAAATAAGGAAATACCCATTGTAACCCAGCCAAAAATATGAATACGGTAAATCCAAATCCAAGTCCAAACACTTTCGCCAATCGCTTCAAAATCCGAGGCAACAATATATTCTCCTATTTGATGTGGAGACAATGCCCAACCAAACCACAATAATATTGCGGCCAATATAAAAGCCCAACCAGTAAATCTTGTCTCAAAGTTCTTTTGAATATTGTCCATTTCAATCTAATTTTATTTGAATTTGCTCAATTTACCATTATAGGTGACTTTTTTATGTAACTTGTGTTACTTGGTATTTCAACCAATCAAAGTAACTTTTAGAGTTAAATTGAAGAATCAATTAAAAGCAGTGTTTTGAAAAGAAGAGACTTCGTTAAAAAAACAACTTTATCATCATTTGCAACGTTAATCGGTGCTGAAGTTGTATTCGGTTCAAAATTAATGGAAGGGTATACACCGATTGCATTACAAGATCCAGACCCCTTTAAGCTATTTAACAAGGATAAGGAAATGATTGTACTTAATAATAAACCTTGGAATATTGAGGCACAGGCTCATTTACTTGATGATAAAATCACTCCGAATTCTTCCATGTTTGTTAGGAACAACGGATTGGTTCCAGAAAATATTGATGCTAAAAAATGGACCTTAACTATTGATGGTGAGTCGGTGAAAAATAAAAAAGTTTATACCCTAAACGAATTAAAAACTAAATTCAGTCATCACACCTATCAATTAACTTTAGAATGTGGCGGTAATGGAAGATCAGAGTTTGATCCACCAGCTAAAGGTAACCAATGGACAGTTGGTGCAGTACATTGCGCTTCCTGGACAGGTGTTCGATTACGTGATGTTTTGGAAGATGCCGGAATTAAAAGCAATGCTGTTTACATAGGATTCCATGCTATAGATCAACATTTAAGTATGGATCCTTCAAAGGAAGCAATCTCAAGGGGATGCCCAATATCTAAAGCAGTACAAGATGAAACATTATTAGCTTTTAAAATGAATGGTGAAGATATACCACTTGTACATGGTTATCCACTTAGATTAGTAGCAGGAGGTTGGCCAGCATCAGTTTCTGGCAAATGGGTTAACAGAATTAGTATTAGAGATATAGTTCATGATGGAGCAAAAATGACAGGTACTGCTTATAGAGTACCATGTGAGAAAGTAGCTCCAGGAGAAAAGGTTAAGGATGAAAACATGTGTATTATTGAATCCATGCCAGTTAAATCCTTAATTACTTATCCGAAATCTGGGGCGATAATTAAAAAAGGAAAAGTTTTAAATATTAGAGGCCATGCTTGGGCAGGAGAATTGGAAGTTACCAAAATGGAATATTCTATAGACTTTGGTTCTACTTGGACTGAATGTAATATTGAAAAACCAGCCAATAGATTAGCGTGGCAACATTTTTCTGCAGCAATAGATTTTCCTAAAACTGGATATTATGAAGTTTGGGCAAGAGCGACAGATTCTAATAATAAAGCCCAACCAATGATACTACCAGGTTGGAATCCAAAAGGATACTTAAACAATGCTTGTCATAGAATTGCAGTTAAAGTGAAATAAATGGATAAAGAACCTTCATTCAATTCTCAAGTCAAGAGCATATATCATTTGTTAATGGTATTGTTACTATTGTTTATAATATCGGGTGGAAGTTTAATTTATTATGCAAATAATCCTGAGGCGTTTAGCTTAAAAAGAGAAACGAGCAATCTCGTTGCTGTTTCACTTGAAGAAGATTCCGACCGCATAGAGAACGGTGTTCATGTAAGAACAGGGTTGGTTGAAGCTGAAGGATTAATGACAGTTGTAAATAATTGTACTAACTGCCATTCAGCAAAGCTGGTTACACAAAATAGAATGGATGCTGATGGTTGGAATACAACAATTAAATGGATGCAAGAAACTCAGAACCTTTGGGATTTAGGTGGTAACCACGAGATAATAGTTAATTATCTGGTTACCAATTATCCACCTGTCAAAAAAGGTAGACGAATGATTTTAACAAATGTGGAATGGTATGAGTTGGAAGAATAGTGTCTTAATTTTTATAATCTTCTTGTCTTGCCAAAAAAACCAAGATAAAGCACTATTTGAGGATAGCCACAATTATTTAATTGAAGCTGTAGAATTAAAACCTTTAATTAATAAATCAAATATTAAAGTTTTAGATTTTAGAAAAAGAGAAGACTATGAAAATAGTCATATAATAGGTGCTTTACATATTACAAGAAATGATATTGAAGATAAAAGCTATCCATATGGCGGCATGATGGCCAAAAAGGAACAAATGGAATCTCTATTAAGCAATCTAGGTATTAATAACGATGATACTATCATAATTTATGATGATAATGGAATGTGCGAAGCTTCAAGATTATGGTGGATATTGCAGAACTATAACTATGATAATGTGAAAATCTTACATGGTGGAATAGTTGGTTGGGAAAACATTAACGGTGAGACGACAATGGAAGGCACTGAAGTTTCGAAATCGAATTTCAGATTTAATGAAACACCCTACATGAAATATTACGTTTCTAAAAATAAAGTTCATGAAGCCCTACAGCGTAATACTGTGTTAATCGATACAAGAAACAATGATGAATTTACTGGCAAATACCATAAAAAAGGTGCTAAAAAACCAGGGAGAATCCCAAATAGCATAAACATCGATTGGGCTAAAAATATCAACTATGATGATAATAAACGCCTTAAATCTATTGAGGAATTAAAAACTATATACGATAAATTAAATATTAATAAAACCGATTCAATAATTTTGTATTGTCATAGTGGTGTGCGCTCAGCAAATACAACTTTTGTACTTACTCAATTATTGGGATATAAAAATGTTATGAACTATGATGGATCGTGGACAGAGTGGAGTCATTTTAATGACCTACCCTCCGTAAGTGATCACATCCAATAAATTAAAATTAAAATGGAAAAGTATTTAGACGCTTTTGTCAATGCATTTAATGGTACGTTAGATTGGACATGGAAATCAATAATTTTTGAAGTACCATGGTATACAAATTATTTTTGGGGACTGATTACCATTTCGCTTTTTGTTTGGGTGTTAGAAATCGCATTCCCTTGGCGAAAAAACCAATTAATATTTAGACGTGATTTTTGGTTAGACGCCTTCTATATGTTCTTTAACTTTTTTATGTTCTCCATTGTCATTAGTGGTGTTTATAAAATAATCGGTTTGCTTTTTGGCGAAATCAATATTACTGCCAAAAGTTTAGCGATAATAGACATATCGCAGTGGTCGCCTGCATTGCAATTATTTGTTTTCTTTATAATTCTAGACTTCGTGCAATGGTTTACACATGTTCTTTTGCACCGTTATAAATTTCTATGGAACTTTCATAAAGTGCATCATAGTGTTAAAGAAATGGGCTTTGCGGCACACCTGAGATACCATTGGATGGAAAACATTTTGTACAAACCTCTCAAAACATTTGGAGTAATGTTGATTGGTGGTTTTGAACCTGAGCAGGCTTTTATAGTACATTTTATTGCAATAGCTATAGGACATCTTAATCACTCAAATATTAAGATAACTTGGGGTCCTTTGAAGTACGTCTTCAATAATCCGGTAATGCATTTATACCATCATGCCTTCCATTTACCAGAAGGTAAACATGGTGTAAATTATGGAATTAGCCTAAGTCTTTGGGACTACATTTTCAAAACCAACTATATTCCTGAAGATAGCGGAACAATAGAAATAGGATTTAAAGGTGACGACAAGTTCCCTCATGATTTCATAGGACAAAACACCTATGGTTTTGTGAATAAAAAGAAGTAAATAAGAGACTTTTATTAGTCTCTTATAAGTGGCATTGTGGAGCATCTTAGTAGACCACCTTGTTTACCAACTTCGGCATAAGAAACTTTTTCTACGGTAATACCTTGTTTTTCAAACCAGGTGTTCAAACGGTCAAAATTAATTTCTGAGATCACTACATCTGGAGCAATAGAGAATATATTGCTTTTCATATTGTACATCTCGTCCTTAGTAATTTCAAAAACATTTTCCTTACCGAAAAAGTTAATCAGCCATTCGTATTCCTCTTCTATAAAAAAGCCGTTCTTATGAAGAATTGCCTTTCCATTACCAATAGGCTGGAAACAGCAATCTAAATGCAAGGCATTGTTTCTTGGGTCTGTATTACTCTTGCGTAACTCAAAAGATTTCACAGTTTTGTGAGGAAAATAGTCTCGAAGCATCTTTACTGCCAAACTATTTGTTCGAGCCGTAATTAAGTTTTTATAATCAGGTCGAGTATAAATACCCACAAAAATATAGTCGTTATGAAGTATTACATCACCACCTTCAATATGGGCTTCATGAGGTAAAGTTATTATATCTCTGCGATCTATTTGGTCAATTACATAACGAATGGCCTCAATCTCTTCCTGTCGGTCTGGTAAGATATTGCAGGCAATAATCTTATTATCAATAACCAAAGCAATATCACGTGCAAAAATTTGATTAATGTCTTCGAGTACCTCAGGACGATATACCTTGACGTCGTACTTTTCAAAGACTTTACAAACGGCATCCATCTCTTTAATCATATCCTCTTCTTTAGGATAGGTTCCAGCCAGTATATGTTCTAAGGATTTTGGGTCGTAAGCCTGCTCAGGAGTTGGAATAGGACCACTTTTTTCTGCAGTACCTAAAACCACAGCTCGTAATCGTGATGTTTCGTTTTGAATATTCAGTTTTAACATGCGTCAAAATTAAAAAAAAGCTTCATATGAGATATGAAGCTTCCATTGCCAAATAATATCATTAGCGTTTATCTATACCTTTAAATTCTCTATAAGTTACACCAGTATATAATTGTCTTGGTCTACCAATAGGCTCTTTGTTTAATCTCATTTCGCGCCATTGTGCAATCCAACCAGGTAAACGCCCAAGTGCAAACATTACTGTGAACATTTCAACAGGAATTCCCATGGCACGATAAATAATTCCTGAATAGAAATCTACATTTGGGTATAATTTTCTTTCAACAAAATATGGATCTTTCAAAGCTTCTTGTTCTAGTCCTTTTGCGATATCTAAAATAGGATCTTCTACACCCAAATCTCCCAAAACCTCATCGGCTGCTTTTTTAATAATTCGAGCTCTTGGGTCAAAGTTTTTATAAACTCTATGACCGAATCCCATTAAACGGAACGGATCATTTTTATCTTTAGCCTTAGCCATATACTTCTTTGTATCTCCACCATCTTCCTTTATTGCTTCAAGCATTTCCAATACGGCCTGATTAGCACCACCATGTAATGGTCCCCATAATGCGGAAATACCAGATGCAAGAGATACAAATAAGCCAGCATGAGAAGAACCAGTGATTCTAACTGTAGACGTAGAACAATTCTGTTCATGGTCTGCATGTAAAATTAATAGCTTATCTAAAGCATCCACCAAAATAGGGTTTTGTTCGTACTCACTATTTGGCTTTTTAAACATCATTTTAAGGATATTTTCTACATATCCTAGTTTGTCATCTCCGTATTCTAAAGGCAGACCGTGCTTCTTTCTCATGGTCCAAGCAACAAGAATTGGGAATTTTCCTAATATCCTAACAATAGAATCATACATTGCCTGTTCTGAACTAACATCTACTGGCGATGGATAAAAAGCTGTTAATGCACTTGTCAATGAAGATAATACTCCCATTGGATGTGCAGACTTTGGAAAAGCATCTAATATTTTTTTTATGTCATCATCTACTAAGGATTTTGCCTTGATATCTGTATGAAATTTATCTAACTGTTCTTGATTTGGTAATTCTCCAAAAATTAGTAGATAAGCAACTTCAAGGAAATCTGCTTTCTCCGCTAATTCCTCAATTGAATAGCCTCTATATCTTAAAATCCCTTTTTCACCATCTAAAAATGTAATAGCACTTTCACAACTACCTGTATTCTTATATCCAGGGTCTAAAGTAATAACTCCTCCTGTCGCATTTCTTAAGGTTTTTAAATTTATTGCAACTTCATTTTCAGTACCTCTTACCAATGGGAATTCATACTTCTGACCATCAATTTCTAGTGTAGCTTTATTTGCCATTTTTATATTATTGAGTATTAATTTTAAAAGGACTGTAAAATTACAAAATATCAAATGATTTCGCTAGGGGAATTATAACCCTTTTAACAGAAAATTGATTACAAAAAAAGCCGAAATCCTATGTTCGATTTCGGCTTTGAAATTCTAAAAAACTAAGCTATTTTTTAATAACAAGTTTTTTGTCTAGTACATTTCCATCGGCATTAATTCTTAGAAGGTAGACACCACTAGATAGATTAATATTGTTAATATTTATAGTTTTAGAATCAACACCATGTTTTTTATTAAATATTTCTCGTCCTTGGATATCAAATAATTGAATATTAACATCTTGAAATTCCCTATTCATAACGATGTTGAAGTCTCCCTTATTCGGATTAGGGTAAACCAATACATCATTACTATTAAACTCTTCTGTACCTAACACAGGTTGTATATTAAAATTGAATTGTTGATTACCAAGTATTGCACTATTATTTCCTTCTACTGAAAACTTAAAACTATCAGGATCAACATTTGCTCCACCGTGCGAATACGATAGCAAACCATTTTGAATATCAGTTTGTGAAAATGTGTCTCCTATGCTAATAGGCATTGCATTTAATAATAGTACTCCATTAACTGGAACTTGAGTAATAACGTAATTAAGATCATTATTTGTTGCTACAGGTTGAGCTACTTCTAATTCAGTTAAATTAATAACCGTAGAAGTTCCTTCATCTAAAGTAATATCAGTTTTATTGACAATAGTAACATCATTAACAATCTGTAATTTACCACATATAGTAACACTAAATTGATTAAACGTACCTCCTGCTGAATTAGATGTTCTATCAGTAGCTAATAACACCCAAGTTCCTTGCCCACTCGTGCCATTAAATCTAGTAAAAGCTTGACTCGGTAATACATTACCACTTACTTGTGGTGTTCCGGAACATGATAAGGACGATCCAGAATCTGTAAACGTAACATCAAAACTATTTCCGTCAGCACAATCGCGATTATAGACCTCAGCGAATATGCCTGTTGGAGAACTAAATTGCATTTTAATGTCACCTACATCACTGTGTGTGGCATCCATGTAAAAGGTAACTTCATTAACAATAATATCATCTGGCACATCAACTCTTGCACTAACCGCATTATTTGAGAAGGTTTCCCAAGTATTATCCCCATTTTCAAAATACTCATTATCATAGGTGTTGCATACGTCATTAGCCGTCTGGAATACATATATCTCACCAAAGTTACCGGCTAAACAAGTATTTTCTGGCTTAACCCTCCAATAATAAATAGTTCCAGCAAGCAAATTGGTTGTTTGATATTCTGTTGCGTTAACCACAGTAGCGGATTCAATAACTGAAGAGAAATCAGGGGCATCTGAAATCTCAATATCGTATTGTGAAGCACTAGTTAAAGAATCCCATGTAAGCAATAAATCGGAAGATTGATTTTGAGCACCATTAACAGGTGAAAAAAGTGAAACCGCTCCGATGTTATTATCAAAAACATTAAGCAATACCTCGTAAGTTTCAGTAACAAAAGTAGATTGCCCTTCACCTTGCACAGTTATCGGATAATTTCCTGTTGACACTGTTCCAGTGTTAGATATGGTCATGCTAAATGCACCTGCCGTATTCAATGAATTTGGTGTAAAATTAGCAATAGTACCACCAGGTAATCCTATGGCAGAAAACTGCACATTTTCAGAAAATGCTGGTGCAGGATTGTAATTTAAATTAAATACAGCGTCAGCTGGTTGACATACTGATACCGTCGGATTTGAAGCTGTGATTTCAAATGTTCCTGCTTTAATCTCAAAATCCGCATTAGATAAATCAAAGAATATATTACTGGAAGCTTCTATTTTAATTCTATTTGTAACGCCTACATTATCTGGTACTACAATATCTTGAAACCCATCATTACTCACACTAGACGCTAGGGTAACGGGATATGTATAACCACCATCCGTTGATAAAAGAATATTAACATTAGAGGATAAAGAAGCCGTATTATTCACATCCCAAGTGATCGTCTTAGTCTCTCCCACATACCATATTTCGCTTCCTGTATTAGGTGATGTCACTAAGAATGGACCTGCCGATGAAGACACGGTTATAACAGTATCATCTTGATCAGTTTGCCCTCCAAGAATAGAATTATCTCTAACCGTTAATCTAAAGTCTAATTGTCTTCCAACACTTGGTAAAACTTCCCAAGTAGGTGTTTCGTTATTTATAACAGCTTCCAAATTTGGAAACGTTCTTGTTGGATCTGCAACAGGGAAGTTAGTTCTAAAAACTGGACCGCCAGCATTAGTAGACAATGGTGGTTGTGTGTAAGTACCATCATTATCGTATTGTTCCCAATTATATGTCAATACATCTCCAGCATCTGGATCTGATGAACCACTTGCATCCAAAATAAATGGGGTAGAAATTGGTATCGTATAATTTGAACCAGCATCCGCTGTTGGATCAGCATTTGCGATTATGATTTCTGTTTCACAAGCATCTGCCAAGATAGATGCAGACATTTGTACAATACTACGTGCATGAAAATATCCATCACTATTATCTTGTACATTAGATGCACAAATACCAGCATAACCCATAATAGTTGAGGCACTTCCAGGTTCGTAATCATCACTCACCTTAGAACCAAAACATGCGTTATAATAGGTATGGCCAGCACCATATTGATGACCTATTTCATGCGATACATAATCAATATCAAAAGGATCAAACTCTGGTGTTACAATACCTGTTACGCCTCGTCCCTTTGATGACGTTGCACATGGGCTTGTTCCGGCAATACCTCCACCACCTGTACTAAATACATGACCAATATCATATCCACCAGATCCTATTATACCTGAAATATTTGAGGTATTAACTCCCAACATCTGGCTACCACTATAATTATCATAAGGCTCAGGGTCTCCTCCTGTTGTAAATCCATTTTCATAAATCAATAAATCATTATTAGCTACCAATTGAAAAGTGACAGCAAAATCTCTTTCATAAACAGAATTAACACGTGCTACAGTAATAACCATTGCCGCTAAAGCATCAGCCTTTGCATCACCGTTACCATTATCACCATCATCATGGTAGGCTGTATATTCTGATGTACAAGCAATGGCAATCTCATATTGTCTAAGTCTGCCATCCTGTATATTTCGATCTATAATTCTTGAATCGAAATTCTCATTAACTTCATTTTCGACTTCATCAGCATAACATCTCCAATTATCAGATTGAATTCTGGTATAATCCTTTCTATTGTAGACAACGTAATTTTGTACATCTCCTTTTGCGTAAGGATCGATATAAACCGTTCTCTCTCCAGTAATTAAACCTCTAAACCCTTGAGAAGTAATCGTAAAATAAATCTTGTTTAAAGGATTAGAAATACTCTGACCATAGTAAGTAGAAATACCTGGGTACTTTACTGCTAAATCAGGATGCATTACATCGGTTTTTTGGACCCGATAATTCTCCATACTTCCATCTGAATTTGGAAACTTCATTATTGTATTGCTACCAGCTAAGCTATTTGAAATTCTTTTTGGAGCAGCGTTAATACTCGACCTTAACTGATTTAAATTCAAAGAAAAGATTTCGTACTTATTAAGAGTAATTACACGTTCTAAATTTCGTGATTTTTGAGTAAGCTCTGATTCTTGTTTTTTGGTCCAAACATCTTTATGATTTTGGGCAAAAAATGGCAATACCATAATTAATGATAACATCGTGAGTAGTGCACGTTTCATAGTAGGTTGAATTTGTGATTGTAGTTAAAAGTAAATCTAACTTTTAATTTGGCGGTATAAATATTGGAATTTAAATAGTTAAAACCAAGGAAATTTGCGTATTTTTTACGATAAAATGTAATATTTTATCGTTTATCTGTTCTATTTTTCGAAATATTGTAAGAATTTTAAAACAAAAAAGGCAACATTAACATGCTGCCTTTGTCAAAAGTATATAGTATTAATTACTTCACTTTAAATGCCTTTTCTTGTGGAAAATAAGCAATATCCCCTATTTCTTACTTGATCGATAATTACGACAAGGAATGGTATATTATTCCTCTTCATTTTCTAATCTTTGACAATTTTCAGAGTTGAAATATTTTCACCCTTAATCGTTAAGTAATAGATACCTGATGACAAATTATCAAATTTCAATTTGTGTTTGTATTCATCAATTGAGTTAACAGTAATATCCATTTTAACACCAATTGAATTATACATTTCAAATTCTTGATTATCAATTAATAAATTTGACTCTAATATTATAAAATCTCTAAATGGATTCGGATACAATTTAAAATTTCTAGCTGTATAATCGTTATCAGACAAAGTAAAAGATAAGAACACATCATTTCCATTTCCATATTCATTGTACGACGTGATTCTGAAATTATAATTAGGTACTAAATCAGGATCAATATTATAAATTGAATAATTATAGGAATCATTATCTCGATATGCATCTATATAATAAATTTCACCGGTATCAATATTTTCTAATTCAAAACCTTTGATACAAGGCGTATTTGTTGAATTCCACAAAAACTCCAACTGACCTTGACTTGTTGTAAAATTGTAAGAAAAATTTATCACATCATCTGGAAATGCACAGGCAACAAAATTTGCCGTTATTGTAATATCATCATCTGGCACATTCAAAAAATCTTCTTCTACATTACTTGACCATCCTTCAAGTCTATAAATTGCATCTTCACCATCAATCAACTGAAAATCTGGAGCACCAACAGGTATATTCATATGTTCCACAAAAAGTTGATCTTTCGGTGTATCATAACTCGGCCCATCTATACTAACTTGCAAATTCGGTGGATTGGTCAGAAAGGTGACTGTAGACTTTTTAGGGAAAATGAAAACATTATCTTCAGAGACCTGACCAAGTTCATCTTCGACATTTACAATAAACTCATACCAAACATTATGATCAGATTCACCAGCATCTGGAATTTGAAATGTTCCGGAACTAACTTCTGTCGCAAATGGTGGTCCATCGTGTATATGATCATCATGATGAAAAACTACAAACCAACTGAACCTTTCATCATCCAAATTTCCTTCTTCTGCATCTGAAGCTGTAGCACTAAATGATATCGTTTCACCAGCTTGATATTCGACATCATCCAATGGAAGTGAAATTTCAACTTCAGGTGCTTCATTAAATGGTATGACATCTAAAGTCCAGGTTGGGCTCCAAACTTCACCAAATCCATTGAATACTCTCACCTGATATACACCTGCTCTGCTCTCTTGGGTATTACCCCAACTATAATTAGGTGAATTAGGCGCAGTTCCTAGTAAGTTCCCATCTCTATACCATTCATAGTTCAAATCAGGTGCACCTTGCGCAATAACCTTAAACAACGTTGATTCTCCAATCATAGTGGTTGTATTTTGCGGATGAGATAAAATTATTGGCTCATCACCATCATAATATTCTAATTTATATAGTTTCTTTTGAAATCTTGTCAACCAATATAAGTAACCATCAGGACTCAAAGTCAAGGATATAGCACTCTCTTTAATATTAGTAGCGAAAGTTTCTCTTGTATGACTCAAATCATGTAAATGATGATGATGTCCATCTCCCAAATTAGATGCAGGATCAACATAATTAATCCATTTTGCAACATAATCTAAAAAGAAATACTTATCAACATATTCTTGGGGGTATACTGGTACTTCTGGATCATAAAATGCACCACCAGTTATTGCATAACCTGTACTATCAGTTGGAGCACCTGGAGGATGAATATATGCATAGCTCGGCGCATCGTATGGAGAAGGATCTAATCTATCATAACCTTCTTCTTCTGGCCATCCAAAATTTCTACCTGATCCTGTGGCATTACTAAATTCCTCATAGTCAAATTTACCAACATCATTAACATACATAACATTAGTGGCTTTATGGATTGCCATGGTAAAAGGATTTCTTAATCCTACTGACCAAAATGTATCATCGATTGTATTTGACCCACCAAAATAAGGATTATCCTCAGGAATTGAACCATCTTTATTGATTCTATGAATCTTGCCATGTGTAACATTCATATCTTGAGCCAAATCCGGAATACTATTGTCACCAGTTGATGTAAACAAATGGCCCTGATCATCAAAAACAATAGCACCCCCGGTGTGCCAAATTGCAGTAAGTGAACTCATTTCAATTAAAATCTCCTCTGAAGATAAATCAATAGTATCATTCTGATAAATAAATCTAGAAACAACATTCTTAGTGGCATCTTCTAGTGTATAAGTAACATACACATACGGCGAGATTGGATAATCTGGATCAATCTTAATTGCGACTAAACCTCGATCTCCACCTACTGTTGAAACAGGAGTTGGAATTCTTACAATGGGCTCAGAATAAAGGACACCATTCTCATATAGAAATATTTCGCCATTCTGACTTGCTAATAATATTTTATTTGCATCAACAAAAGTCATACTAGTCATCGTACGTAATCCTTCTGCAACTTCAAGTACAGTAAATCCAGCCGGTAAATTTTGAGAAAATAAAAAACAGGAGTTCATAAGGAAGACTAAGAATATTTTTCTCAACATAATTCAAGCATTTTTTATTAGTAATTTTTCTTAATTATAAATATTATAAAAATTAGTCTTTAAAACAAAAAAGACAACATTAAAATGTTTCCTTTGTCAAAAGTATATAGTATTAATTACTTCACTTTAAATGCCTTTTCTTGTGGAAAATAAGCAACATCGCCAAGTTCTTCTTCAATTCTTAGAAGTTGGTTGTATTTTGCCATACGATCACTACGAGAAGCAGAACCTGTTTTTATCTGACCAGTATTTAATGCTACAGCTAAATCCGCAATAGTATTATCCTCAGTTTCACCCGATCTGTGTGACATTACACAAGTATAACCTGCGTTCTTTGCCATATTAACAGCCGCTATAGTTTCAGTTAAAGAACCTATTTGGTTTACTTTAATAAGGATAGAGTTCGCAATGCCATTATCAATACCACGCGATAAACGTTCTACATTAGTTACGAATAAATCGTCTCCAACCAATTGAACTTTATCACCAATACGGTCTGTTAAGTCTTTCCACCCATCCCAATCATTTTCATCCATACCATCCTCGATTGATATAATTGGATACTTTGCTGCCAACTCTGCTAAATAAGCTGCTTGTTCAGCACTTGTTCTTACAACACCTGTATCACCTTCAAACAATGTGTAATCGTATTTACCATCCTTATAGAATTCTGCAGCAGCACAATCTAAAGCAATCATGACTTCTTCTCCAAACTTATAACCTGCCTTCTCAACAGCCTTAGCTATTGTATCTAAAGCATCTTCTGTACCGTCTAAAGTTGGTGCAAATCCACCTTCATCACCAACGGCAGTACTTAATCCTCTATCGTGTAATACCTTTTTAAGGTTATGGAAAATCTCAGTACCCATTTGCATTGCATGAGTGAAATTTTCTGCTTTTACTGGCATTACCATAAACTCCTGAAATGCAATTGGTGCATCACTATGAGAACCACCTTTAATAATATTCATCATTGGTAATGGTAATGTGTTGGCTGATACACCACCTACATATCTGTATAAAGGCATTCCTAATTCATTTGCTGCCGCTTTAGCTACTGCCAAAGACACACCCAAAATAGCATTAGCCCCTAACTTTGATTTGTTTGGTGTTCCGTCTAGATCTATCATTAATTTATCGATCATGTTTTGTTCGAATACAGATATACCTAATAATTCTTGAGCGATTATAGAATTAACATTCTCTACAGCTTTTAAAACGCCTTTACCCATATAAGTGTCTCCACCATCTCTAAGCTCAACAGCTTCGTGCTCACCAGTTGAAGCTCCAGACGGAACTGCAGCTCTTCCTAAAACACCACTTTCTGTTATTACATCTACTTCTACTGTAGGATTACCTCTAGAATCTAAAATTTGTCTAGCGTGTACATTAATTATAATGCTCATTTCTAAATATTTTTATTATTGATTTGATTCAAAATTACGAAAATCTCCAGCGTTAAACCCAACAAAAATCATATTTGCGATTAATATTTACTATAATGTTTTCGTAACTAAAAAAACGCAATAAAGAATAAGTTTTATTGCGTTTTTTATTTGCTAAGCGTTCTTAATATTCTCTAAAAACTGGTCAAATAGATAAATGGAATCATTTGGACCAGGGCTTGCCTCTGGATGGTATTGTACCGAGAAACAATTCTTATCTTTTACTTTAATGCCAGCAACCGTATTGTCATTTAAATGCAAATGGGTGATCTCTACATTGGGATTCGCCTCTGTCTCCTCTCTATTAATTGCAAATCCATGGTTTTGAGAAGTAATTTCACCCTTACCTGTAATCAAGTTTTTTACTGGGTGATTAATACCTCTATGACCATTATGCATTTTATATGTTGAAATACCGTTGGCTAATGCAATAACTTGATGTCCTAGACAAATACCAAATAATGGTTTATCCCTTTTTATTATCTCTCTCGCAACATCTTGTGCTTCTAACAATGGCTCCGGATCACCTGGTCCATTTGAAATAAAATATCCATCAGGATTAAAAGCTTCTAAATCTTCAAACTTAGAATTGTGAGGAAATACTTTTATATAGGCGTCTCTTGTTGCCAAGTTTACAAGAATGTTCTTTTTAATACCTATATCTAACGCTGAAATTTTATACGTAGCATTTTCATCACCAAAGAAATACGGTTCTTTTGTAGATACCTTTGAAGCCAACTC
>Ga0213865_10000107_pt1 | contig 51956 bp, 34 predicted proteins | sample PICome_6_FD_160100 | JGI IMG/M metagenome (GOLD analysis project Ga0213865, IMG submission 160100) | Coastal seawater microbial communities near Pivers Island, North Carolina, United States - PICO282 | ecosystem: Environmental > Aquatic > Marine > Coastal | place: USA: North Carolina...
TGGCGATTTAATGCAATCAGTTGGTGGAACTTTGGTTAAGCATTATAAGGAACGTCAATTTATGGGTTTTGCTGAAGTGATTATTAATCTCAGAAAAATTCTAGGCCTTATAAAGTTTTGCAAAACAGATATAGCTTCATTTAAACCTGATGTAATAGTATTCATTGATAATTCTGGTTTTAATCTACGTATTGCAAAATGGGCAAAGCAACAAGGATTTAAAACGCATTATTATATTTCTCCTCAAGTTTGGGCATCTAGAGTCAAACGAGTTGAAAAAATTAAAAGAGATGTAGATGCCATGTACTGCATCCTTCCATTTGAAAAGGAGTTTTACGAAAAGTACAGCTATAAAGTTAATTTTGTTGGGCACCCCTTAATAGATGGAATAACCGATAGACCACATGTAAACGAAAACGAGTTTAGAAAATCAAATAATCTAAGTAGCAAACCAATTATTGCATTGTTACCTGGTAGCAGAAAACAAGAAATTACCAAAATGCTTGGAGTGATGTTAAGTTTGGTTAATGACTTCGAAGATTATCAATTTGTTATAGCCGGTGCACCAAGTCAAGATTATGAATTTTACAAGCAATTCATAAAACAAGATAATGTTAGTTTTATATCTAATAAAACATATGATTTGTTAAGCATATCTAATGCTGCACTTGTAACATCTGGCACTGCCACATTAGAAACAGCATTGTATAAGGTGCCTCAAGTAGTATGTTATAAAGCAAATCCAATATCCTATCATATCGCAAAACAAATAATAACATTAAAGTATATTTCGTTAGTGAATTTAATAATGGACAGAGAAGTTGTTACGGAACTAATACAAGGGGATTTAAATAAAGAGCAATTGACAAAGGAGCTTAAGGCAATTTTAAATTTTGAAAAGCGTGAACAACTATATTTGGATTATTATGAGCTAGAGCAGAAACTCGGTGGAAAAGGTGCTAGTGACAAGGCTGCCAAATTAATTTATGAAGCAATTTCTTAGTATGAAACAACTACTACTTATTATCCTTATGGCTTTGTGCCTGAGTAGCTGTAAGTCAAAAAAGAAATATACAGCCTCTAAAACATCAACTAAAATTATAAATGTTACTACTACCAACAAGCCTACTAAAGAAGCCAATGCCATTGTAAAATACGCTAAGTCATTTAATGGCACACGTTATAAATATGGAGGTACAACAAAACGAGGTATGGACTGCTCTGGTTTAATCTATACCAGCTTTAAGCAACATGAAATTGATTTACCTAGAACTACTAGTGATTTAAAATCTGCAGGTGATTGGATAGATCTTAAAGAGGTTAATGTTGGTGACCTTGTGTTTTTTGCCACCAAGAAAAATTCTCGAAAAGTAAATCATGTTGGTATTGTTACTGAAGTGCGTACTGGTAATGTTGAGTTTATACATGCTTCTAGCAGTAAGGGCGTAATGGTTTCTTCTCTAGCAGAACGCTATTGGTATTTTGCCTTTGTACAGGCGAGACGCGTATTATAATACTTTTCTTATTTTAGAGCTTCATTTCAATGAATCTCCTCAATTTCAATATCATTAAACTTACGTTTTGTCTAATTCTTGGCATAGTACTAGCACATTATTTGAAACTAAATCAAAATCTGATTTTACTTACTACAACTGTATTATTAGTTGCAATTGGGATAATACTGTTAATACTAAAAAATAAAATTGACAGACTACCTTTTTTTGGCGCTCTCACTTATCTATGTATGATTGGTATTGGTATTAATGCCTATAACTTACAAGATCAAAAAACTAAAACCTCTCACTATAGCCATAAAATACTAGAAGATAAAAACAACATATTCATTTTCAAAGTTGTTGGGCGACTTAAGTCAGACGCCTATAACGATAAGTATATCGTAAAAATAAAGTCGATCAATAATCAGGAGTCATCTGGGAAAATACTAATTAATATAAAACATGACAGTCTAAAAAGCACACTAGGTATTGACGATATTGTATTTGCCTCAACAATTGTTAATGATATTCAGAAACCATTAAATCCGTATCAATTTGATTACAGGAAATATTTAGAGCTAAAACAAGTTTACCATCAATTGTATTTAAATTCAGACGCTCTTAAGATTATAACTAATAATAAAACTACTATCTACGGATATGCTGATAAATTGAGAGTGGCAATTAATGAAAACCTGATTGAAGCTGGTTTTAAGAATGATGTTTTAGGTATCATTAATGCGCTTTTATTAGGTCAAAGACAATCTATAGACAAGAGTATTTATAATAGTTATGTCAACTCAGGGACAATACATATTTTAGCAGTCTCCGGCTTACATGTTGGTATCCTATTATGGATACTTAACTTCATTCTTAGACCATTTCTATATCTTAGAAATGGCAGGATATTAAGGCCTTTGATTATCATTATTCTATTATGGTCATTTGCAGTTATTGCCGGTTTATCACCCTCAGTTACAAGAGCAGTTACTATGTTTAGCATTATTAGTATTGCTATGCATTACAAACGACCAACAAATATTTACAACACGCTCTTCATCTCGGCATTTTTAATATTATTATTTAAACCTACATTTTTGTTTGAAGTTGGTTTTCAATTAAGCTATTTGGCAGTTTTTGGAATTGTCAGTTTCCAACCCATATTATATAAACTATGGAAACCAAAGTTTTTAATTCCTGACAAACTATGGCAAATATTCACGGTAACATTAGCAGCCCAAATTGGAGTTGTTCCAATTAGTCTGTTTTATTTTCATCAATTTCCTGGTCTATTTTTCATTTCTAATCTTGTAGTTATTCCATTTTTAAGTCTAATACTTGGGTTTGGTTTATTTGTTATCATTATGGCATTACTAGATGGGTTGAATAAGACTATTGTTGATGTTTATAGTTTCATAATTGAGTTATTAAATGATTTTATTAGTTGGATTGCACAATTTGAATCTTTTCTATTAAAAGATATTCCTTTTACTATTTTTCAGGTATTGTTGGCTTATTTAATTGTTGTAGGAGCTATACAAACCTATAAGAAGCGTGTTTTTAAATGGCTAGCTATTTGTTTTATAGGAGTTATTGGATTTCAGGTCATACAATTAAATACCAAACATCATTCATTAAGTGATGTATTTATCGTTTTTAATAAAAGTAGATTTACAATGATTGGACAAAAACTAAATAGTCAATTAATAGTCCATCACAATTTAAACTCTGAAAAAAGGAAATATGATAATGTTATATCAAATTATAAGATCGGTGAATCTATTTCTGAAGTTGTTGAGGATAGCATTCAATATTTATATAATTTCCAAAACAATAAAATCTTAGTAATTGACAGTCTTGGAGTATACAAAAATTTGAGTTTTAAACCAGATATGATACTATTGAGAAACTCACCAAAAATTAACCTAAACAGACTAATTGACAACATCAACCCCAAACTTATTATTGCTGACGCAAGTAATTTTAAATCTTATGTATTTCGCTGGAAAAGTACATGTGAAGACAAAAAAATCCCTTTCCATTATACCAATGAAAAGGGAGCTTTAATTTTAAAATAAAATATACTTATTGCGCCTTAAACGATGGTTTAAAGGCTCTGTAATAATCGTTAAATGCTTCTTGAGTTGTCATTTCCTTATGCTTATCTTCTCCAAACAATTTTAGGTATAACTCTAATTGCTGTGGTTTTAAATACCCAGTAACCGGTGTTAAATAATTAGCCTCTTCATCAAAAAACAACATTGAAGGATATCCACTTACCTTTAAAAATTTAGCAAACTGGTGCACTCCGTTACGTCTATTGATCTTTGCTGGATCAAAATTGGGATTACTAAATGTTTGTTCCTTAAAATTAACTGTAGAATTGCCTTCAGCATCAAATTTAACGGCATAGTAGTTTTCATTTACATAATCAATCACATCAGGATTATGAAATGTATTTTTATCCAATAATTTACATGGCCCACACCAATTGGTGTAAACATCCATAAATATCTTTTTGGGTTCTTTTTTCTGTAATTCTAATGCCTCCTCAATGGTAATCCAATTAATTTCACCTTTGGTCTCTGTAGCAGTATTTTGTGCGGACACCAATGACCCAAACATTAAGAAAGCAATTATGTATTGTAGCCTTTTCATATTTCGATTTGTTGCAATATTCGTTTCGAACTTACAAAAAATGCTCCAATACAGGAGCATTTTAAGTTTTTTTAACGGTTATACATTAGCGTACACCGTGCATTAATCGTTTTAATAATGGATGTAACGCAAAAGATACTAGACCCAATACAATAGGTACAATTGTAAAGATTAAAAAGAAATATGACAAACCGCTTTCGTTTGTTATTTTCTCTATATCACCCCCTACATAATGCGCCATTTTGTTTCCAATTGCAATTGCCAAATAGTACACACCAAACATAAATGCTACCATTCTCGCTGGCACAAGTTTACTCAGGTAAGACAATCCCATTGGTGACAAACATAATTCACCAAGTGTGTGGAATAAATAAGCTAAAACTAACCACATCATACTCAATTTAGCAGTAGATGCACCTAGAGGCACATTTCTTGTTGCAAATGCCAGAAAACCAAATCCTATGGCCATTATTATTAATCCCAAACCATATTTTACGGAAGCTGGTGGATTGTATTTGCTATCCCACCATTTCGTGAATAATGGTGCAAAAATTATTATAAATAATGAGTTTAAAATGGCGAACCATGTTACAGGTACTTCTGTCTCAGTTGCCTGATATTCGGTATATAATTTAAAAATAACAATAGCCCAAACTATTAAGAAACTGATTCCTAAAACAATATTAGAAAAACTAATTCTATTAAATGTCTGTCTAAAGAGACTTAATAAAACATAAGTAATTATGGCTAATGGCACAACTGTAACTATTAAATCTACAACTTTAAAAGTTGTTGCGGCACTACCGACCAATAATCTATCCGTAAAATCTCTTGTGTAAAGTGGTAATGAACCTGCTGCTTGCTCAAACGCTGCCCAGAAGAAAATAGTGAATATACAGAAGATAGTAAAAGCAATCATTCTGTCTCTCACAACTTTTTCATATCTAGGTATTCTCACAATAAGTATAACAATAAAGAGAAGTGCAGCTAGCAAGGCAAAAAACAGAGAATCTGTCATCCCAGCAATATCAAAACTAAGCACATTAATGTTACCTATTTTACTTAATGGATCATTAACAATAAATATCAATGCGGAAAGAACAAAAATGGTAATTAAAACATAGTCTATCGTTACAAACTTATTAAGCTTACCACTGATTTTTTCTTTCGTGTCATCTAGATTATCGGTTAGGGTATCAATTATGCCTTTATCTTCGTCTTTAGGCTTTGCTCCAACATCACCGAATAGCGGTTGGGCATAATAAAATTGAACCATACCTAAAAACATAAAAATACCGGCTAAACCAAATCCATAACTCCAACCAACTTTTTCACCAACCCAGCCACAAAGCATTATTCCAATGAATGCTCCTGCATTTACACCCATATAAAAAATGTTGTACGCACCATCTTTTTTATCGTCGTGCCCCTCATACATTTTTGAAATTATTGAGGTCATATTAGGCTTAAAAAAACCATTTCCTAATATTAAAAGCGCTATACCAATGTAGAGAAAAGTAGGTGTTTCTACAGCCATGGATGCATGTCCTAAAGTCATTAGAAGTGCACCTATAACAACTGCAAGTCTGTACCCAATCTTATTGTCAGCTAACCACCCACCAACTATCGGTGTAAGGTATACAAACATGGCATAAGTACCTAAAAGCGACAAAGCCGCAGATTTATCCCAGCCCCAACCAGGATTATCTCCAGTAACCACTCCGGTTAGAAAAATAACAAGGATTGCACGCATTCCGTAATACGAAAAACGCTCCCACATTTCAGTAAAGAATAAAACAAACAGACCTGCTGGATGTCCCATTACCTTTGTCGCGAAAAAATTTTCGGATGAAGTACTCATAAAATAGATTGTTTAGTTAGTTAAGAAAAACCCTTTTGCAATACTATTGAATAAGGGTTTGTTATTTTAATATTTAGTTATTGATGTCTGGATCTGCAAGCTCATATTTCTCAGCTTCAAGCATTTCGTGCTCATCATCTTCAGCACCATGTGTAAGGCTTTCTAATTTATTTCTGAACACCATTACTAATAATCCGAATATAACGCAGAATACTGCAATTCCCGTAAAAATTGTGAATTCACCTAATTTTTCAGAAGCCTCACCTAGTAGTCCAGCTAATTTATTTCCGAATCCTGTCATTGCAAAATAAACACCCATCATTAACGAAGCATACTTTATAGGTGCCAATTTTGTTATATAGGATAATGCGACTGGAGATATACATAGTTCACCAATAGTATGGAATAAATACGCAAGTACTAACCAATACATAGCAGATGCCCCTGAATTCTCATATTGACCTGCAGCTGCTGTCATAAAAAAGAATCCTGTACCCATTATAATCAGACCTACGATCATTTTAAATAATCCCGTAGATAGTTTTCCTTTTAATTTTCTACTAGCCCAATACCCAGCAACTGAAGTACCTAAAAAGATAATAAACATAGCATTAAGTGATTGGAACCAAGATGCTGGTACTTCCCAACCCATTAGCATACGATTGGTTTTTTCTGATGCGTAGATATTCATTAATCCACCTGCTTGCTCAAAAGCACCCCAAAATACTATTACAAGTAAGAACGATATAAAAAGTACAATTACTCTATCCTTTTCTATTTTAGTAAGAGGTTTATCCATTGCCTCTTTTTCTACTTTGTTCTCAGAAGCACCAAGGAAATTACCTACTTGTGTTAAATATTTCATACCAGCTAAATACTGAATTAATCCAGCTGCCATTCCGATTCCCGCAAGTCCAAATCCATAATGCCAACCGTGTACTTCTCCAACATATCCAACAATTAAACTTGATAAAAACGCACCTACATTAATACCTATATAGAAAATTGTGAACCCCTTATCTCTTCTGATATCACCTTGTTTATAAAGACCACCAACCATAGTTGAGATATTAGGTTTTAACATACCAACACCAGCTATGATTAAACCTAAACCAGAATAAAAGGCCCAAAGTTGCTCAACAGCCAAAATACTGTGACCTGCAACTAATAAAATTCCACCATATAGTACTGATTTCTTCTGACCTAAAAATTTATCCGCTATCCAACCACCTGGAATAGATGCTACATAAACTAACATGGTATACCATCCATAAAGCGCCAATGCTTCACCGTTTGTCCACCCTAATCCTGCATTATCACCAGTTGATTGCGCCACTAAATACAATACGAGTATTGCTCGCATTCCATAATAGGAGAAACGTTCCCACATTTCTGTAAAAAACAAAACGAATAATCCCACTGGATGCCCAAATAGCTCTTTTTGGTATGGTTGTTTAATTAATGTTGACATATTATATTATTTAATTTAGTTAGTTATTAGTTATCCTTTAATATTCAAAGACTCTTGCTCCTTCTCCACTCTAGTTTCACGCTTATCACCCAAAGTTTCATGGATGAAGTTTGTCATTTTTTTATAAAGATGTAGTCTTGTATTTCCGCCGTAAATACCATGATTTTTATCTGGATAAATCATCCATTCAAATTGTTTATCTGCTTGTATTAGAGCCTCAACCATTCTCATTGTATTCTGCACATGTACATTATCATCACCTGTTCCATGTATTAACAAGAAATCACCCTTCAATTTATCAACATGGTTAATTGGAGAATTTTCGTCATAACCACTAGGATTTTCTTGTGGTGTCGTCATATACCGTTCTGTATAAATTGTATCATAAAACCTCCAACTTGTGACAGGTGCAACAGCTATTGCCATATTGAAGACATCATTTCCTTTGAAAAGTGCATTGCTACTCATAAAACCACCATAACTCCATCCCCAAATTCCGATTCTAGATTCATCAATATAAGGTAATTCTCCTAGTTTCTTTGCAACAGCTATTTGATCTTCCACTTCGTATTTACCCAGTTCATTTTGAGTTACCTTTTTAAACTCTGCGCCTTTAAAACCTGTTCCCCTTCCATCTACACAAACAACCACATATCCATCTTGAGCAAGCATTTGATACCAATAATCGTTAGTTCCGTTCCAGCGATTTGCAACAGACTGAGATCCAGGACCAGAATACTGATACATAAAAAGTGGGTATGTTTTACTATCATCAAAATCTGCGGGTTTAATCATCCACATATTGAGATCATTACCATTCACATTTATTGTCGAGAACTCCTTTTTAGAGGTCTTATAGTCACCTATTTTTTGAGCAAGCTTATCATTATCCTTAATGCTTTTTACCACTTCACCAGATTTTGCAATGTTCAATGTGTATTCAGGTGGTGTGGTAGCACTTGAATGTGTGTTGATAAAATAAGTGAAATCAGCACTGAATGAGGCACTGTTAGAACCAGTAGTTTTGGTTAATCGTTTTTTACTCTTGCCATTAAGTTTAATTGAATAAACATCTCTATTGATAGATCCATTTTCAGTGGACTGAAAATAAATGGTATTTGCCTTTTCATTAAAACCATAATAATTGGTTACTTCCCAATTACCATTCGTTACTTGATTTATTAACTCTCCCTCTCTAGAATAATGGTAAATATGATTAAAACCATCATTCTCACTAGTCCAAATAAAACTATTATCCTTTAAAAAGGTGAGATCAAATGTCACATCAATATATGCTTTGTCTTTTTCTGCCAGCACTAATTTGGATACTTTAGAACTCGTATTAATCATCCAAAGATCAAGTTCGTTTTGGTGTCGGTTCATGTATTGAGCACTCAAAACATTGGCGTCATTAGTCCATTGAATCCTTGGTATGTAAAAATCATTATAAGATTTATCTACCTTTATTTCGCTTAATTTTTTAGTGTTTAGGTTATAAAGAAGTAAGGACACAATAGAATTGGTTTCACCAGCCTTAGGATACTTAAATACTTGTTGTGTCTGGTATAAATCAGAACCATAAACATCCATTGAAAATTCAGGTACGCTTGTTTCGTCAAATCTTATAAATGCTATTTGATTGCTGTCTTTGTTCCAATCAAAAGCTCTAACGAAACTAAATTCTTCCTCATATACCCAATCTGTTATTCCATTGATAATTTTATTCTTTTCGCCATCAAAGGTTATTTGCTCCACCTTACCAGTTGTAAGATCCTTCACATACAGGTTATTTTTATATCCATATGCAATTTTTGAAGCATCAGGTGATAATGTTGGCTCTTGAACAAATTCCTCTGAAACTTTTATCAAAGACTTATCCTTTATATCATATACATAATATTCACCTAATCTTGAGCGTCTAAAAACAGGCACTTCGTTTGTAGTTAATATTACTTTAGACTCGTCTGGGCTAAAGGTATAATCAAAAAAACCTTCAATATCTTCTATTTCTTCAGAAGACACTAAGGTTATTTCTTTTTGCAAGGTTTTATAATCGTAAATATCTATGGTTGAGTTTCTTGTCTGTCTATCAAAATTCAAAATAGAATATTGCTTTCCGTTTTTCATAGAATGAAGGGCTTGCATTCCCTCTGTTCTAAATGTGCCACTCCATATTTCTTCAAGTGTTATTTGTTTATTTTGACAGTAAATTAAAGAAGTAGTAAGAAAGCCAATAATAGCTAGAGCATATTTCAAATTCATATATACAATTTACAAAATAACGATGTCAAGTTTACTAAAAATTATGCAAAAAACCGCCTTTATTAAGAGTAAATACGCAATAATGGAAGTAAAAACACATGTTTTATTGCAATCCTCAGTATCTTTGTGTTTTTCAAAAATTAATGGATTATGCCTAATAGGATAGCAGGCTTTTCAAAGCTTTCAAAAACAGAAAAGATTGAATGGCTTCTAAATACATATTTCACCAATATTGAAGCATCGAGAGATCTTATAAAACAATATTGGAATACCAATAAGAAATTACAAAAGCTTCATGACGAGTTTATTGAAAATACAATAACCAATTATTACTTACCTCTAGGAATTGCACCGAATTTCTCTATCAATGATTCATTATATGCCATACCTATGGCTATTGAAGAAAGTTCAGTTGTTGCAGCAGCCAGTAAATCTGCTAAATTTTGGTTGGAGCGAGGCGGGTTTAAAACAAAAGTTATTTCTACTGTCAAAATAGGGCAAGTACATTTTATTTACAATGGTGATTTTGATAAGCTTAGTTCTTTTTTTGATAGTGTTAAGCCAAAACTAATTGAATCTACCAAAGACATAACAAAAAACATGGAGCGCCGTGGTGGTGGCATATTAGATATTGAGTTGAGAAATAAAACTACAGACATTGATAATTACTATCAATTACATGCTACATTTGAAACTCTTGACGCGATGGGTGCTAATTTCATTAATTCTTGCTTAGAGCAATTTGCAAGTACGTTGAAAGATGAGGCGTTGATCTATGATGATTTTAGTGAAGAAGAAAAATCTATTGATATTGTTATGAGCATCTTATCTAACTATGTTCCAAATTGTTTAGTTAGAGCAGAGGTTTCGTGTGCTATTGACGATTTAAAAAGTAAGGATATACCAAATCCAGAAATTTTTGTGAGCAAATTCAAACAAGCCGTTAATATCGCAGAAGTAGAACCATACAGAGCAGTAACACATAACAAGGGAATAATGAATGGTATAGATGCGGTTGTTTTAGCTACTGGCAATGACTTTAGAGCGGTTGAAGCAGGTGTTCATGCATATGCGACAAGAGAAGGTAAGTACTCAAGCCTAACACATTGTACCATTGATGATGGCGTTTTTAAATTTTGGCTTGAGATACCACTTGCCTTAGGAACCGTTGGTGGGCTAACCAGTTTACATCCTTTAGTAAAATTCTCTTTACAAATGCTTAAAAATCCAACAGCAAAAGAACTAATGCAAATAGTAGCCGTAGCTGGATTAGCTCAAAATTTTGCTGCTGTTAAATCCTTGACAACAACAGGAATTCAGCAAGGCCACATGAAAATGCATTTAATGAATATTTTAAATCAATTTGAAGCAACTTCAGAAGAGAAAACTAATTTGATAGAACACTTTAAAACAAATACCGTTACTCACAGTGCTGTTGTAGAGGCTATAGAAAATCTAAGACGTTAATTTGAAAACTTTTAGAAGCAACGGCAAATTATTACTTACAGCAGAATATGCTGTACTTGATGGCGCCATAGCTTTGGCAGTCCCAACTAAATATGGCCAGAGTCTAGAGATTACTGAAAACAATACTAACAACATTATCTGGAAGAGTTTTAATGAATTGAATGAGGTCTGGTATGAAGACAGTTTTGTTTTAAATAAAGGGATTGAATATTATAACGAAGACGCTAAAAATCCAATTTCAGATCGATTACTTCAAATATTAAAAGCAGTTCAAAAGCTTAATCCAGTTTTTGTTAAAAACAATCTTGGATATAATATAACAACAAAACAAGATTTCAATAGATTATGGGGACTAGGAACCTCATCTACACTAATAAATAATATTGCTAATTGGGCTAATGTAAATGCGTACAAATTATTAGAATTAACCTTTGGTGGTAGCGGTTATGACATTGCATGTGCTCAGAATAACAGTCCAATTACCTATCAATTGAATTCTAAATTCGATCCTAAAGTTGAATCTGTACATTTTAGACCATCCTTTTCTGATAATCTTTATTTTGTTTACTTAGAACAGAAACAGGATAGCAGAGATGGTATTGCCAAATACAAAAGCAAGGGCGAATTGAATTATTCAGTTTTAAATGAGATTAACTTAATTACTGAAAAAATTATTGATGCTGTTACAATTGAGGAATTCAATCAGCTTTTAAATCTGCATGAGGGTATTATATCAAAACTTATTGATGCAGAACCAATAAAAACACGCCTATTCAGTGACTACAATGGTAATGTTAAAAGCCTTGGTGCTTGGGGTGGGGATTTTATATTAGCCACATCTCTGACAGATCCTACCAAATACTTTAATTCAAAAGGTTTTGGCACGATAATACCGTATTCGAAAATGGTAAAATAAAAAAGCCTCACATTACTGTAAGGCTTAATATTTAAATTTACTAAATACTTTTAATATACTGTTTTAGCTCTATTGTCTTCAATATCTGCTGCATTTTCTAATGCTTTATATACCTTAGACTGAACCGTATTTCTAATCTCGTTATTTAACCTATTAATGATAGCATTATAGTTATCTAATGTGGTAGCATCATTAATTTTAGTTACCTCAACAACGTAAACACCTCTATCACCATTAATTGGTTTAGAAGTTCCTCCTTCTGCAATACCAAATGCTGCGCCAACCACTTTTGGTTCAACACCTGCGCCAGATAAAGTAGTATTTTTAATTGTAAGGGCCGCAGCAGTACGTGGGCTTTGCCCTTGGTTTGAAGCTATTTCATTAACTGTGGTTGCTGTGATTTTCTCACGAATCAATAGTGCTTTCTTTTGTTTTCTGATTTCGGGTAAGGTTGTAATTGAAGCATCTTCAACACTCATTAATCCTTCTTCGTTCTTCTCAACTAATTTTACCACTACAAATCCAAATCCAGAAATTGGGAAATTTTTATAGTCATTTACATCTGTATCCTCCTCAAATGCCCATCTTACAATTTCCCTTTGGCTACCCAAACCAGGAATATTTTCATCTAATTCCTTAAAGGTAATTGGCTTCACCGTTAATTCACGCTCTTTTGCTAGCTCGTTAAAATCAGCTTCCTTGGCGGCAATTTCAAATTTAGACATCTTATTAAATACGTCTTGAAGCGTTTGCTCTGATGGTTCAATTTTATCAGCTATAGTTGCTAATTTATATGTCTTGTTTAAAGATTTTTGTTCTAACACTTCAATGACGTGATAACCAAATGACGTACCAACAACATCAACATCACCAACCTTATTATCAAAAGCATATGCTTTAAATTCTGGAGCCATACCTGCATTATATGCAAACTCTATTTCTCCATCTTGCTCATTACTTACTTTATCAGAGGATAACTCTAGCAAATCTATAAACCTTTTACGTCCAGTTTTAATCTCAGCTAGGATACTATCAGCTGTTTTCTTAGCCTCTTCTGGTGTTTTTGTAACTGAAGCATCTGCTCTCTGTCCACCAACATAAGGAATTAATATATGGCGCACTTTAACAGAATCTGGTAATTGCTTTACTTCTACTAATTTTGATAACTTGTAATATTCTCCATCTTTGTAAGGACCATAATAATCACCTACCTTTAATTTCATTAGACTGTCCTTAGCAACACCTGGCAACTGTGCTTCTCTTAAGAATGCATCACTGTATTTAATATCTGAATAATAATTAACGAATTCCTCAATATCATTAGCATTATCAAAACCTGGAATTGTGTCAGTGTTTTTACTGCTATCGTTGTATTCTAATCTGTCAGATTTAAGACCAAGTAAATCTACTTTGATTTTATCCTCGTCTGCAGTTGATGCTTCTTCCTTAAACTCAACATAAACAAGTTCTCTACTAGCATCAACTTTAAACTCATCCTCATTGTCCTTAATGTACTCTTTTACGTCTGATTTTGAAACTTTAACCAAACTATCTGCAATACTCGTGTAAGGTATTTGCACATAACGAACATCTACTGTTTTGGCATCACCAAAATAATCATCCTCTGCTTCAGTAATTGTTGTACCGATACCTGCCTTAATTAAATTGTAATATGATTGCTGTACAGCATTTGAAGCTATAGTTTGCTCATTATTAGCCCAGCTTTCATAATTAACCATGAAATTACCTAATGGAGCAGTTTCACCATTAAGATCTTTAAGGTTTGCAATAAATGCATTCAAACGATTTACATCAAACTGACCATTTTCATCTTGGAATTCTGGATATGATGAGAAACTAGTTTTTAACAAATCTCTCATTTCATCTATCTCAACAACTAATCCTAATTCTTCGAATTCTGTTTCTAATAAAATTTTACGTAATTCTTGGTTGTAGATTGCGTTCATTGCCTGAGTAGATGTTTGTCTACCTCCAGACCTGTCTTGATAATTTTTAACTTTCTGTTGAAAGTCTGTTCTATTAATATTCTTGCCATTAATGGTTGCAATAACATCTTGATTTCCTCCTGATAATGCATCCGAATTTTTGAATAAATCACCAATTACAAAGGCAAATAATGCCATTGCTATTACAAGGATTAAAACGAGTGAACGTTGTCTAATTTTATTTAAAACTGCCATAGTCTCTTAATTTGCTATAAATAAGTCTGCGAAAATAGCATTTTCTAGTAAATAATAAAAGGAGAATTCTAGTTTTTACACCAGTTGACTGGATTTATTCTGCATCTATAATTTTAAGTAAAACCACATCAATTTTTGTACTCGATACTTCCTCAATCGTAAATTGGAAATTATCGATTTGAACATTATCTTTTTCTTGTGGAATTTCTTGTGCCACGTGCACAATCAAACCTCCTATGGTTTCATAATTTTCACTCTCAGGTAGATTTAACTTATAAGTCTCGTTTACGTAGTCTACCTCTAACCTTGCAGAAAATCTAAAGTGTGAGTAATCAATTTGCTCTTCAGTCAACTCTATTGTATCATGTTCATCTTCAATTTCTCCAAATAATTCTTCAATGATATCCTCAACAGTCATAATACCACTAGTACCTCCATATTCATCAATTACAACGGTCATACTCCTACTTTTTTTAATTAGAATATTTAGTACATCTTTTATTAAAATAGTCTCAGGTACAAAGCTTACGGGAATAATGATTGAACCTATATCTTTTGGTTTTTTAAACAATTCAAAAGCATGGACATAACCCAATATATCATCAATATTATCCTTGTACACGATAATCTTAGTTCTTCCTGTTTCAATAAAAAGATTAGTAAGATTTTCAATGGACTCATTAATATCTACCGCTGTAATCTCAGTTCTTGGTATCATTACTTCACGAGCCTTAACTTCTGAAAACTCGAGCGCATTCTGAAAGATTTGTATTTCGCTATCAACCTCTTCATGGTCTTCAACAGCTTCCATTTGTTCGCTAATATAATTACCAAGCTCAATCTTAGTCATAGGAAGTGCCACATCCTCACCTTTTGTTTTGAAAACATGCTTTAAAATTATATCTGATAGCCAAATGACAAAATCTGATATTAAGGAGAAAATCACATAAAAAACATACATAGGAAATGCTAAAACTTTCAATAGGGTATTAGCATAAATCTGAAAGAAAACCTTAGGAAGAAACTCAGCGGTTATTAAAATAACTAAAGTAGAGATAACCGTTTGGGTGAATAACTGCAGATCCACAAGTAAATACTCAAGTATTAAACTATCATTTGGCAACATTGACTGAAACCACCTTACCAAAACATCACCCATTTTTAAACCATATATAACCAATGCTATGTTGTTGCCGATTAGCATAGTGGCGATATATTTTGATGGTTTTGCTGTAAGTTTAGTTAAAACCCTGCCTAAGAAGTCTCCTTGTTTTTTCTCTAACTCTATATGGATTTTGTTAGAGGACACGTAGGCAATTTCCATACCTGAAAAGAATGCTGACAGTAGTAAAGAAATTACAATTATGACTATATCAGTAGTCATCAATTATTGTTTGTTTCGATCCTCGAATTTTTTCCTGAACTTCTTTCTAAAAAAGAACATAAAAACAGCTAATCCAGTAAAAAGGAAGCTTAAATAAGCACTATTTCTATCGTTACTCCATTCAGAAATACCCTTGTAAAGAAATAGAAACGCAATTACCAAATATGCGTATTGGAAAAATTTTAATAATTTCATTATTTAAGAAAATCGATTATAGAACAAAGATAGTCAATTATCAATTTCAAAATCACCACCCATTTCTAACATCTGAAAATTCTTAAAATCTTTGTCAGAATCAAAACCATTTCCATGTAAAGGTCCATATGTAAAAGGCTGGTTTGTAAAAACCCACTCTAACTTTTCATTGTAATAAAGCTGGTCAGTCAACAAGGTATCTTTTTCATGTGTAGCTATAATCACATTATCCCTAAGATCTATAATATCAGTATCGTTGTAGATGATTGCATAGTCAGCAAAAATTTTTGTTTGCTTATTATCTTCGCCATACACAATGAGCTCTATACCTTCTGGGAATTCAGAAAATGAGAAATTTCTGTTGGAATAATCTAGCATTTTGGAACTTAAAAGATTTGCCAAGAGCTTAACAGAGTCACTATCATACTCTGAGTATTTTAAATCTATGTTCTCAGCTTCACCTACAGGCTGATTTTGAAGCACACCTACTTTTTGTACTTCATCAAAATTATTTTTACATGAAAAAAACAAAGTCACAGCAATTGCTATGACTAAGTTCATGAATATATATATATTATTTGATTTCATTAAATGTTTGGCACCTTTACAGAACGCCCAATCCAACAACCTATTTGTATAGTTTGACCTGCATTACCTTTTGTAAAGATATCTGCTGTAGACGGTGCACTAGCTCTATAACTTGTTGCAGTTTGTGACGCCGCTTTTCTTAAACGCCCATCTACACGTCCAGCTTTTTCAGCCGTACTTGCTGCTAACCAAAATACTGCTCTTTTACTAAAGTTGTCCGTACCACAGTTATTAGCACTCTTAGCATACATATTTGCGATTTTCAAATATGGTGAACCATCAGAAGGATTAAGTTTTATCGACTCCATAAAGTATTGTCTTGCTCTACTATAACTTCCTTTCTTTCTGAAATCATCAGCTAATTTCTTATAAAGCTTTGCTTTTCTAAGTTTGTCTGTCTCTAACTGAATAGTTTGATCAAAATACTTTTGCTCATTAGTGAGTAAGTAAAGGTAAAATGCAGTATCTGCATTTGGCTCAATACTATTTTTCTGTTCAACTAACTTCAAAAATAATGGATCATCCTTACAACCTTTAGTAAACATTCTGTTCATTGCACGTTGTAACCAAATCGTATTGTTTTTATTTTCTTCAAAGTCTTTTTGATATAACGGAATTAATACTTCACAGTTTGCCCTTTGACCTAACTTGGTATCCATACTAGAAGTTACTTTTTCAAATGCTCCAAGGTTAGCCTCATAATTCGTCTTGTATCTACCTTCCTTTTTTGTTAATATAGCCCCACCATCTTCTTTTTGTACAAGCTTATTTAATTTCTCAGTATAGCTTTTTTCAAGTTTCTCAATAACTTCAATTACATCATCATACTTATCGAACATTTGTTGTGCCGACTTCTTTTTAGCATCGTATAAATCTACTATTAAGGAGAAGTAAGTATATAACCCCTGTGCACTTTTAAAGTTTGTAACATCCTTAGTGTACGCAACATCAAACATGTTATAAATTTTATCTGCCGAAGCATTAAGCTCTTTTCTATACTTATAAGTTAACTGAGCTTTGTCAGACTCAACTTCACCAACTGGGTATTTAGATGCAAAGTTCTCTCTTGCCTGATCCCAAAGTAAAATTAAATCATTAATATGTGCTACTTGCTCTGCACCAGAAGAATTACTAATCTTATGTTTTAAAATCTTCTCTCCATGAGCATATATGGCCCTGTTGAATTTTGGACATTTGTTGCGAACAATAGTCCAAGGTCCATATGCATCATCATATTTCTTACTCTTAACATAACTATCAAATATTGATAGATTGTTCATACACTCTTCGTCTTGTTGAGCCACACATAAGTTGAAGCCCATAAAAAGTGCTATCATCAATAATGTAATTCTCGTCTTCATCTTTATTTTTTATTGTTAGTTATACTTTCTTTGTTGAAACCATCTAGAGTTCAAAGATAAACTTACATTGAAATTTATAAAATTCTCTTGAATTAAGTTTTCATTTGTAGTACCACGCTGACCCAATTCTATGCCTAAATTAGCATTTGAAAATAAACTTCTGTCGCCAACTGGTAAACCTAAACCAAAAGATATGCCAAACTCTTTGATCGACTGATCTTTTATTACTAAACCTGTGTTTGCAAAGTTAATACCTGCACGATAAACGACACGCTTAAAATAGCCAGAGAACGCGTCATAGTTAGGAATATAGAATCCTCCAAACGCTACTCTCGATGAGTTTTCATAGCTAGAAATATCACTACCAAATATTGGATTTGAAAAATTACTAGTGTTTCTGTAGGTATATTCACCACCAACAAACCACTTTTGTGGTTTTCCAATACCAGCACCAATTGATATCCTCGAAGGAATGGTAACTTTTGTTTGTTTTAATCCTTGCGACTCCAAATCATCATCTAAAGTATTTCTTATTAGCTCACTACCACTAAATGAATCAAACAACAAGGTAGAAAATGACCTTTCGTTATTTGATGTTAATTCACTTTCAGGAGAATAAGTTGCTGTTGTAGAAAGTTCTAGTTTACTATTCAACATTGTTTTAAATGACAATCCAAAATTTAAATTCAATCCACTAACATCAGAACGCGTATTCTGTCTTGTTTGATACTGAACTATCTCGCCCTCTGATGTATACTCAAAAGCTAATGCAGAGTTTTCAATAGTTCCAAAATTATAATTTAAATCTACACCAATGCCTAATGATTTTGACAATTGATATCCAAATCCGGCAAAAACTCTATTTGTACCACCCTCTCCATTAAATCTATAAATAAGGTCTCCATCGTCGTTGATATCATCTATCTTATACCCCACAGATGTGTATGGCAAAAGACCAAATCCAAATCCTAACTTTCTTCCTAATGGTACCGAAAGTGCAAGATAATCGAAAATAGCAGAGTTAGTTTTTACATCAGAATTATCTCCTATTAAACCTACTTCAGATACTGTACCAGCAACTGTGAACTTTACAGGCCTACTTTCTCCATCGAAAGGATAAGCATCTACGTTTTTACTAACATAAGATGCAGGATTTTTCAAATTAACATGGATACTGTCTAAGTACACACTGATTCCTCCCATACTTCTGTTTTCTACAGTTCCTTTAAATTTTAAACTTCCAATACCGTAAAAAGAATAAGGTGAAGCCGTTCCTTGCTGAGCAAAAGAACAAGAACTAATAATTGTAATTGCTATTACAATAAGTCGTTTTATCATTATTTTGTGTTATAGTCTAGGAGGAAATTCAACCCTTCCAATAGAAAATTTGAATTCGCAAATATGCTATTTTTTAATTGGTTTGACAAAAAATTGGCATCACCTCCTGTTAAAATAACTGTTAAATCTTGATGATTTTCTTTGTAATACTCAACTAGACCATCAATTTCCTTTAAAACACCAATTATAACACCAGAATGAATTGACTCTTCTGTAGAGTCACCAATAATTGATTTTGGTTGGCTTGTTACTAATAACGGTAGATTTGCGGTTAAATTATTTAATGCTTTATATCTTAATGTAACACCAGGAGATATAGCACCTCCCAAGTATTCATTTTTATTAGTTTTAAAATCATAAGTAATACAGGTACCAGCATCAATAATTAAAACATTTCTATCTGGAAATTGGTCCACTGAAGCACTAACCAATGCAATTCTGTCTACTCCCAAGGTTTTTGGGGTCTTATATGAATTCTTAAATGGTACTTTGAGCTCATGACTTAATTCTAAAACTTCTAAATCTTCTTCAATAGTTTCCAATTGTTTCTTAGAAAGGCGACCTACAGAAGAAACGATGGCTCTTTTAATAGTTGGATACTTTTTTTTAAGGTTTTTGTATTGCTTTTTAAACTCAGGCAATTCAAAACTAGTTTTGCATTCTAAATTATTTCGCTTATAAACAGCGAATTTCACATAAGTATTTCCAACATCTACTATTAGATTCATATAAGGAATGTATCAGGCAAATTTATAAAATCAATTTTTACATTTTTCTTTTTGTGAATAATAAAATTGAATATATATTTGCATCCGCTTCAATAAGCTACTGGTGCCTTAGCTCAGTTGGTAGAGCAAAGGACTGAAAATCCTTGTGTCCCTGGTTCGATTCCTGGAGGCACCACCATCAAAAAACCGATTCAATTGAATCGGTTTTTTTGGTTTTATAAATTTGTAAACATCTCTATTCACCTTTTAATATTGAAAAACTATTTAGCGACGTGATCAGCTAATTTTTGGCAGTATTTACCAAATCTTAAATCAGGTTTTAATTAGAATTAATCAATTATAACCTTTTTAATTTTGGAATATTCCCCAGCATTGACTTTAACAATATAAATGCCTTGTTTTAAGAAGTTAACGTCTATCTCATTATATATAATAGAGGTATTCAACTCTTTATTTAAGACCATTCTTCCCTGCAAATCATAAATGCTTAAATCGGTCTTATGGTCCAATACGCCTTTAATAACCAATGATTTAGATTTTGGAATGCAGTAGATATTAATTCTGTTTAAAATTGCATCTGAATCTGATAAAGTATTTGTTTGAAAATGTAAAAAATATCTACCTAGACCAGTGATTGAATTATCTATGTAAGAAGCATAATTTCCAGTACTTAAAGAGGTAAAAGTATTTTCTATTGTATCCTCTAAATAAACATAAATATTATTTGGCAGACTACTAGTCTCGTCTAAACTAATCACAATTGATTGTCCGTTAGTAGCTTTAATCCCCAATGGTACAACAACATCATACACATCGTTAAATGAAAGGGCCTGATTATACAATTTTAAATTAGAATCACCTTCAATAACGTTGGTGAAAATATCGTAATTATCTGAGTCAAAAACCGCTGTATCATAACCGTAATCTAATCCTGACGTTGCATTTGACCTAAAATATAAATTGGTTTTAAAATCACCCTCATTACTGTTTAGCTTAAGAATCGCACTGAATGAGGTCTCATTTCGCCCTACTATAAAGTCATCTGATGACCCAACTCTTCTCATTGACGGCTCAAAAGTCACAGAAGGAGAAGGATCTGCACCATTTAGAGCAAGTTTAGTTTTTACAAAAAATGCTTGGCCTGGTGCGATTTGATTACCATTGTTACCATCCCAGACTGTCCATCCATCACTGACATCACCATCAAAACCATAAATAGCTACATAGCCAGTTTCTAAAACTCCATCACTAATTAATTGAGAATGAAATGTGTCAAAATCTACATATGATGGGTATGGGTTACCAATCAAATTCCAAGACCCACTGTTAACATCTGCTCCTACTAGTATATTAATTGATTTTGGTCTATTTAAAGGCTGACCGGTAAAAGTTAAATTAGTATTAGGTGTATTTGTAGCTATTCTATATCCTTGGCCAGAGTTCAATTTTAACTCAGTGTCTGAATCGTAGTTTTCATAATTACCAGAATCGTTATTAAATGGTGCAATAGCATAAACCGTAGGATTTGAACCTTGAGAAAGTATTAATCCTGAATTATCATTTGTAAAATCAGCTAAATTTTGCCCATTTAAAGGTGGGGAAATTAAATCATTATCATTTGCCAAAACATCATTAGTGTATGAATTTACGTGTCGTTCATATTTAACCACACCTGAAAGACCGCCATTTAAAATCAAACTAGAAAAAGAGCTAGAGGTTGACTCAAGTATTAATCCGTTATTAGCATCATTTGTTGTTAAATTTACACCAGAATTTATGATTAATCCTGCGCCAGGTTCAATTGTAACCGCATTACAAGATGTATTACTATCTATTATTGCACTTCCTGATTGGATTATAATTGAAGCATCTGTTTTAAAACCATTTGGATTTGCCGGAGACCAGGAACCATCAAATACGTAAGTGATTCCCTCGTCAACTATACCATCACAATTATTATCTCTACCATCAGCAATTTCACTTGCATCAGGATTAATAGCATTAATATCATCATCACAATCTCCTATAGGTAAAACTGTAGCGGTGAATCCTGCACCTGGATTAGAACAGCTCAAGGTTTTTGAATTGGCATAATTATCAGAATCCCCATCAAAATAAAATGTCTTAACAGCATCTTCTATCTGAGTGCTAGAAATAGCAGAGTCATAAACAGCAACAGCATCCATTTTTCCTTTAAAAAAATTATCATCAGTATTACCAAAACTATCTGCACCACCAATTTTAGCGCCTATTCCACTCCCATTATGATTTCCTACAGATGTCGGAACCGTTGTTGTAGAGGCGGCAATTACTCCGTCAATATACAAGGATAAATTATTGTTACCACCATCATAAATAAATGCTACATGATGCCACTCACCATCATCAGATAAAGGAGAACTTATTAATGCGGGATCAGTCCCTTGAGCATTCACTGTTAATTGTAGATCAGAACCATTTAATCTAAGTGCTATTCCCTTTGTTGAACCACCTTCATCAAAGATATTTTGTATTCCAGAATGGCTTGCAGGTTTTATCCAAGCGGAAAAACTTTTTTCACTAAATGGGGCCCTAAGAAAAGTTCCAGGATTGGCATTATCCGAATATTCTATACTTGAATTACCATCAAATACAAACGATCTATCTCCTTCTTTAAAATCTGTGGTACTATATTCCATCTCACCAACAGTAACAAATGCATTATTTGAATTTATGGAATCATCTGTTCCAAAAGTGAGATCAAAGTTCCAAAAAGCGTCTGGTGAACCTATGGCACCACAAGATGTCATAATTACAACTGGACTTGGTAAAGGAGTTATAATTCCAGGCGTGTCAATCACTAAATCTCCATCTATAACCGATGTTGAAGTACTGCTTCTATACATTGGTAATGGTGCGTTTGTATTGACTAAATGATCTCTCATTTCACTAATCATATCATTAGCTATATCAATTATAATTTGGTCAGCACTTGGCAATAGGTTGGTTGTTTCATTTAAGTCAGTAGCTAGATTATATAATTCATATTCACTGTTTTCATAAAAATGCATTAGTTTATAATCTCCCTTTCTAACGACAGTTACAGGTCTGGAATCACGTTTGGTATCTATTAAATATCCTGGATGGTGCCAAAACAAAGCTTCCCTTGGCATTGAAGCACCATTTGTTAACATTTGCCACTGGCTTTCGCCGTCTATATTATATTCACTAGGCAGAGTACCTCCAGCAGCTTCATTGGCCCCTGTAAAAGATGAAAAAGTACCAATATCACTTGGTAATGTTCCGCCTGCAGCTTCTACAAATGTTGGATACAAATCAAAGGCAACTACGGGTGTAAGATTTACAGTACCCTTGTTCATTAGCCATGGTGCCTCAGACCAGGCAAATGTAACTGAACGAATACCACCTTCATAATATTCTCCCTTCATTCCCCTCAAAGGAGTTTGTCCTTGCTTTGCAGCAGACCTTTTAATTGCATCTCCATTGTCAGAAACAAAATAAACTAAAGTATTTGCAGACAATTTATTACCGGGATTTCTCGGGTCATCTGTTGTTTTTAAATAATCTACAAGCCTGCCAATAGCTTGATCCATATGTTCAGCTAGAGCTGCTTGTCCTGGGTGACTTTCATGATTAAATAGCCCTTCGAAATCATCATCATTACCCAAGATATCATCTGGTCCATTTGCTTTGTCCTCATATTTAGCCCTATAATCAGGTCTTGCATCAGTTGGATTAAATGGTCCGTGAATTGCAAAATTGCTGAAATGCATGAAAAATGGTTCGTCATTGTGATTATCCATAAATTCAAAAGCTGCTTCCACCATCGCATCAGTAACGTGCTTGGCAGTACCCGTTAAATCTACACCATAGCCAATTGAAAGATTATTATTCGAATAGGGATCCGCATATTGGTCAAGTTCAGGACCAATTTGATCACCAAAGTAATAAGGTTCAGTCAATGAACGTGCAAAATATCCTCCTGTTCCTCCTTGACTACCAGGTCCGCCATCAGTACCCCCACCAAAATTATAATCAAAACCTTGATCTGTAGGCGCATTATTCGAAGTATTTACGTCTTCATACTCTCCCACATGGTATTTTCCAAAATGTGCTGTTTTATAGCCAGCTGTAATTTTTAATGTTTCAGCTAGAGTTATTGCACTTTTAGGTATTTCATCTATATTATCGTTTGATGCTAATCCCATGTAGGGACCAATTAAATTTGAATTTGAAGCTGTATTACCGCGGTTTAAATCATATACAGTAAATACATTATTATGAGGTCTTGCAGCATATTGACCGCTCAAAATAGCTGCTCTTGTTGGAGCGCAATTGGCCCCATTAACATATCCATTGGGAAATGCTATGCCTTGAGAGGCTAATAAATCAATATTAGGAGTTTCAAAAAAATCACTAGGATTATTGTTTGTTAAAGCACTGTTGCTAACTTGATTCCACCCCATATCATCAGCAATTATTAAAACAATATTAGGTTTTGGATCAGTTTGAGAAAAGCAAGTAAAATTATAAATAAATAATATTAAAATAAGTAGGAATTTTTTCATAAGGTTAGTGAAATTACAAAATTTTAACATGCGAATATAACGTATTTCACCGTATTAATATGCTTTTAAGCGATTATTTTATTTTTTAATGTAATTTACATCGCTAAAAATCATTTTCCTGTGCGAAAAAACAATTATTGAAAGTTAATTAATTTTTAATTATCTCTTAATCACTCTTTTTGTAATAGTACAACCATCAACAAACATTTTAATAAAATAATTCCCACTTTCTAGATCTTCTAAATAGACTGTAATAGCCTCATTCTCATTAAAAGTTTTAGCGTAAACCATTTGTCCAAGAATATTAAAATTATCTATAAATGGATTAGGGTAACTATTGCCATTTACTTAGGTTGTTCGACTACTGCTTACCTGATTCCAGCCCATATCATCAGCTATAATTAAAACAATATGGTTCTGCCTTTGAAAATAAATTGCCCAGGGAAAGTAAGCATGTAGTCAATAAAACTGTAAACTTCTGTTTCATGATTTAGTTGGTATAGAATATTACGGTAGATAAACAAAATTTTAATTGGCTAGTAAATACGTAACCCTACTGATCTTTTTTATAATTTTTTAGTATTTCGTCTGTTTTATTTGCATTTAATCGATATAAAATATATATTTACAGCCTTATTACAAACCTTATGATTAAAATTGATGCTTTAACCGGGTATCTGTTACTTTTTGTTGTTGCCCTAAATTTTACAATACAAGCGCAAGACTTAAAGATTCAGCATATTCAAGATGACATTGACGAAACTGGAGGTACCAATACAGTATTTACCTCAGTCTCCTCTACCAGTAATGCGTTTGCGCTACCTCTAAATAACAGAAAAACTCATGCCGGATCAAGTACAAATACGGGTACTTTAAATGGTGACGACATGTCTGGTTCACGTAGATTAACAGATGTTAACACACTGACTTATTACAGAGAACCTAGTTCGAGTAGCCTACAAATGAGATTTAATACTGCCATTTGGGAATATACTGGTGTAATAGGAGGACCTAATGAATTTATTGTTAGAGGCCGTTATACAATAGACTTAAATGGTACGACAAACAGTACAACCCAAGCTTTAGCCGGAATCACAGACGCTAATAACTGTATTCCGTTCATAACTGGTATTATTACCGATGCATCAAGTGAGGGTAGTGATTCTGGAACGGCAATAGCATATCTTGAAGATGACACAACCCTGCGCGTACAAAAAGGAAGTAACGGGAATGATGTCTCTTTATACATTACACTGGTGGAATTCACAGGCGCTAATTGGCGTGTTCATCATGGGGACTCTGGAGAAACAGAACCTCTATCCTTATCGGGTAAAGAATCCGATACAGGACGAGTCATTATAAGAGCTAATTCTGATGGAACAGGGGCTATATCAGGTGTTAGTACCTGGAATAACGCTTTGATTTTCTCCCAATCTAGGTCCGACAATACTACAAATGGAACTTATGATTCAATTGCAGACAATTGGCCAATCTTTGAACCGACAACAGCTTCTGACTTTTCTAATATTTATGTAGATTGGACCTTTAACGGAGACCATGACTCAGAGGCTATTAGCAGACATTTTATTCATGTCCTTGAGCATTCAGAAATGAATGTTACGCGATTTACAAGCACCAGTAATACCGTTGGTGAAAGCACAATCGATGTTACCTCTACAGGTTTAAGTACAGACTTGAGCCAGTCCATGGTATTAGGAGTTTCAACCTCTTCGGGCACAACGGCGGATTATGGTAAAGGTTGGAGAAACTACTACTTAAATTCAGATACAGAGATAGCACATTGGTCTCACAAGGCTGGAAATACCATGTCACACAATTTACAAGTTGTAGATTTTAGTGGTATAAAATTTAATCCGGGTGGTATTGATTCCAATCCCATAATATGGTTAAAAGCAGACGAAGGTGTTGAAGAAGGGCCAGGAGATTTAGCTGAGGATAATGATGCTGTTTCTAAATGGAAGGGGAATATCTCTATAAATAATTATGCAGAATATACAGGGATAGGTAGTCCAACCGAACCTGTATTTAGGGACAGTGAAATTAATTTTAATCCAGTAGTTTATTTTGATGGCTCAGCAGATAGCGGTTTTACTATGAGTACTAATATTAACGGTAGTGAAACAATGACCATCTTCGCAGTGGCGCAAGGCACATATCCCGGTAGTGGGCAAAAACATTTGATTAATCTTGCTCGGAACACAAATAACTACCTGAGTATAGAAAAGAAAACAAACACTGATGAGTTAAGATTTAGATACAGAAACAATAATTCAGGGCCTGAAGACATCAAGTTAGGGAGTGGTGAAATTGTGGAGCAAGAACCGTTTCTTGTTCAATATCAACATGAAGCTGGACCAGGCGGAGGTCCTTTTTTCAATCAAATTTTTTGTAAAGGTGCAAATATTACAGATACAGATACCACTCCTGCCGATATTTTATCTGGTCGAACATTAACAGTTGGCATAGGAAGAGATCCTAACAAAACGTCAAGAACATGGCAAGGAGGCATTGCTGAGCTTATTGTTTATGATGAAAAAATTACAGGATTAGATAGAAAGCGAGTACAATCGTACCTCGCCCTGAAATATGGAATCACCTTAGAAGGAAAAGAATATTTATTTGGAGATATTGAAGTTTGGGATATGGATCCTGATGATGGTTACAACAACGATATTTCCGGTATAGGGCGCGATGATGATTCTGGGTTAAACCAAAAACAATCGAAGACCATAAATACAGATGACGATATTACAATAGGCATTAAAGAAATCGCAACAAATAATAAATCAAATTCAAATAACTTTTTAAAAAATGAATCATTCTTAGTCTGGGGAAATAACAATGGTAATTTAACCTTTGACGGTGCCAACAATATTACAAAAGATTTTGGACTAGGCACAAGTGCAGTAACAAATGTCACGGCAAAACGCATTGAAAGAATTTGGAAAATAAAGGCTACAGACACTATACCTACGGTAAAACTATCAATACCAAAATCTATGGTTTCTTCAACAAATCCTGGTGATGTAGATGAATATATTATGATTGTTGCTGATAATGATAGTTTTACAACCAATGTTACCTCTGCCACAATGAAACTAGTTGGTGATGATCTCGAAGCCAATTTTTACTTTGAAGGCACAAAATATATAACCTTTGGTTCTTCTGAAATTTCTGCCGAACTTTCTAGAGCCGCAAGTTTTGATAGATCTGATAGTTATATTTCTGCTGGTGATGTCAATGATTTAAATAATAAAAGCTTTTCGTTAAGCGCATGGATAAAAAGAAATACTGGTGACGGAAAATTTGACGTGATATCTAAAAGAAATTATTTTAATGAAGATATAACAGTTAACGGAGATGGTACCATAACCGAAAATAAAAAGGGATTTTATACAATTGGATATGCATTTAGGATTAACAAAAACGGTAATTTAAGATTGGTTTGGAGAGATCCTGACGATTCTTCAAACAATACACTAGAGACTACAAATAATATCCCTGAAAATGAGTGGCATCATGTATGTGCAACATACGATAAAGACAGTGATTCTGGAACAGGATTAGGGACTACAAAACTTTATATTGATGGAATACTTGTCGATTCAGAGGACACAAACGACCCCATAAATTTTGACAATGATTCACATTTTGTGATTGGCGCTGCAAATCATCAAGACAGACAACAAAGATTTAATGGAAGTGTTGATGAGGTTAGGGTATGGAATATTTGCCTGACTGCTAACCAGATACGCTACATGATGAATCAAGAAATTGAAAAAAACGGTGTTCTTACAAATGGGAAAGTACTTCCTGAAACCACAACTTTAAATGATATTGATGATATAAACTGGGACACAGGCTTAGAGGCGTATTATCCAATGAGCAGATTAGTGTTTGGCAGTGTAAAAGATGAATCTAACAATCGTAATGATGCCAGCATGTTTAATTACGATTTATTAGAAACCCAAACGGCACCACTACCGTATGAAACAACTCAAGACGGACCTTGGGACGATAGTGATACTTGGCTTAATGGCCAAGTTCAATATTTACCAGGTATTGTATCTTACATATATTCAAATTTAGCAGATGGAGATCCTAATAAATTGACTATGGATTACAATATTGTTAAAATCAATAACAACGTTACGCTGGATAATAGTGATCCCGATTACATACCAAGTACCGAAGAACAAAATAGAAAGGTGTTGGGTCTTATTATAAATTCAGGTGCAGACTTACAAGTAAACGGAGACACTGATGCCATAAATAAAGCAGATAAGGGTAACGGGCTTACTATATCTCATTACTTAAAGGTAGATGGAAATATAGATTTAGAGGGAGAATCGCAACTCATACAAACAGAAAATAGCGACTTAGACACTTCGAGTATTGGAACCTTAGAAAGAGACCAACAAGGTACAAAAGATAGGTATACATATAATTATTGGTCATCACCAGTAGGAAAAATAAACACCTCAGTAAATAACCAATCTTTCATTTTAGGTAATGATAACGTATTAAAAAACGGTACAGACCCTTCAAACCCAAATGATATAGTTTTTATAGATTTTAATGGTTCCCCTAATGGAAACATCTCCGGATCGCAACTTTCAATTGCATCACGATGGATATGGAAATATGCTAATAATGTCAGTAATAATTATTCGGAGTGGGAACCAATTGGAAGCACTAACAGTATAGATGTAGGAGAAGGCTTTACCATGAAAGGCGTAGAAGATACAGGAGGATTGATCACTACCGAACAGAATTATACGTTTTATGGAAAACCAAACAATGGTGACTTTTCCCTTACCATAAACGCAGGTAATCAATATTTAATAGGTAATCCGTATCCTTCTGCCATCGACGCAGATGAATTTATTAAAGACAATATAAGTAGTTCTGATACTGCCGGAGCAAATAATTCGGTCAACGTTATTAACGGAGCACTATATTTCTGGGATCATTTTGCTGTTAGTTCACACGCATTAGCAGATTATCAAGGTGGTTATGCAATATACACACTAATGGGAGGTGTAGTCGCAGTGAACAATGACACAAGAATAGATGCTACAGGTGCATTAGGCACCAAACAACCCTCACGTTATATTCCGGTTGGACAAGGATTTTTTGTATCCGCTACTTTAGATTCAGATTTAGTAGGAGAACCTAACGATCCTGATATTGATAATGCTGTCGTTGGAGGAAATATTCAATTTAAAAACAGTCAGCGTATTTTCAAGACTGAACATGATAATACGGAATCTATTTTCATGAGAAAGAGTAATGATAACAGTAAGAGTACATCTCAGGACACAGATATAAGAGAAAAAATAAGATTATTATTTACGTCACCCGAAGGATTCCATCGTCAATTATTGGCAGGCGTCGATACCTCTGCATCAGATGGTTTTGATATAGGCTATGACGGCCTGATGTTTGAAAATAATATTGAAGATATGTTTTGGGTTTTAAACAATAGTAAATTAGTTGTCCAAGCTGTTAATGATTTTGACGAAGATCAAATTTTACCATTAGGATTAAAAACTAATAGTGATGGAACAGTTAAAATTAAAATTGATGAATTAGAAAATATTGATTTATCCAAGAATATTTATCTGCATGATAAAATACTAAACATTTATCACGACCTTAAAGAAAGTGACTATGAAGTTTTTTTAGTAGCTGGTGAGTATTTAGACAGGTTTGAAGTAGTTTTTGATATAAATAATGTCTTGTCAATAAACGACAATGATCTAATTGATTTAGATGTGATATTCTCTGATAATGATGATAGTATTATTATTAACAACCCAAAATCAAACTTCATTAATAACTTTAAATTATATAATTTAATTGGGCAGTCAATTTTATTTTCCGAAATTAACTCAACACATAATTTTATAGAATATAAAACCAATAATATCCAAAGAGGCATTTATATTATTACGGTTAAGACCAATAATGGCATCATTTCTAAAAAATTAATAATTAAATAAGTTGTAATACGTTGTTGAACTTAACTCAATTAATTAGCAAAGAAGAAAGTTTCAGCATTTAAATCGGAACAACTAACTTCGAATGCAAGTGTGTCTAAATCAGCATCTAATTTAGCAAAAGCTTCTTTATTATGCCATTCCAATGAAACTTTTGAATCTAAAGAGTTGTTGACTTTAAGTTGTCCCAAAAAAGCTGGGTGTGTATTTCGGAGTCTAATTAATTCTAATTGATTCAAGACGGATTCCCTTTGCAAAGCATCAATAATATTTTCATTTGGAAGTGTGGTTCTATTAATTTCCTTATGTCCTCCATTACCTGCCTTATCTACCGCTTCATAATCATTCTTACCTTCAAATATATCTAAATACCATATCTGAGGTATACCCGGCATAAACAACTGTATTGCTCTAGCCAATAGCATTTTTCTAGAATCTTCCCCTAGAGCACTAAAATAAGTTGCATTAATTTGGTAGTAGGAAATCTTTTTACCATCTGGTCCATACAGGTTTTTAACCTTTCCTCCTCTACAAATAATCAAATCCATTAAGGACTCAATCTCAGAATCTTGTAATAGGCCTTCATAATAACATTCATCAATTTTCTTCCCCTTTAAATCCAAGACTGGAATTCCGTCATGACAACCCAACATATTTATCACATTATATCCATTGTTAACAATCTCATCTATCCATTTCAATAATGGTTTGTTTGTTTTACATTCTATGGTATGAATTAATAATCCAGGTAGAAAAAAATCATAACTCTGAAATCCTCTATCAGCTACTTCTTTATGTAGTTTTGATCCATATTCAGCATGGATTTCTGGTAATATGGTCAAATTATTGCTATCGGCTATTTTCTTAATTCGATCTAAATAGTGCCATGTTCCTGGATTATTAAAGAAATTTGTTTCACCAACAGCTTTATGCAAATATGCAAATGCGTCTAATCTCAATATTTTACAACCAAACATTTTTAATTTTGCCAAAGTTTCTTCATAAAACTGCCATACAAGTTCTGACTTAGCATTAACATCCATTTGACCTAGGTAACTCCTGTTTTTAATTAGTATTTGAACTACTGGCAGTTTGAATTTTTCAAACTCACCAAAATCGATATTTTCTAAATCTTCAGAATGCTTAAGACTTTTATTAACGAGATGACATATAGATTTTACGGCATCCTGAGGTAACCCATCAATTTGAATTAAATCATCATATTTTAAAGGATTATATGATACTTTTTGATAGAATGTATTCCAGTATGGTTGCTCAGTACCATCAGGAAAAACCACGTTTAATACCGGAAGACCTGACTTTCTCATAAACAACTTGTCCAAATACTCTTTATTTGGGATGACAACACCATCTTCATTCATTGCACCATGGTCTTGCCAAAACACATTCCAATTAATAAAAAAGTCCTTGTATTTTGACTGCGTACCATTTTTCAATAAATCTTTAAACTGTGGAGAAGCAACAGAAAGGTGATTTAATACTATGTCAAACTTTAAATCAATGTTGAGTTCTTTTAGGCTCTCAAGATCCTCTTCGGTCACAAGGTCTTTATTTAAATTATAATCTATAATTGAAAACCCTCTATCTAAATCACTATTGAAAAAAGTAGGCAAAACATAAAACAATGAAAAAACATCTTTAAACTCAGGTAGCTTCAACATTTTCACAATATCATTAAGAGTTTCACCAATACTGTCTGGATATGCATTAAGCATTACACCATTAAAATGAGACACTTCATTCGTTTGGTTTTCTATGTTATTCATAATACTTAAGTTAGATTAAATCATAAATTTACAATTGATAACAATGGTATTGCACAAAATTTAGATAAAACTATTTTAATTTTTAGCGAAAAGCATTTCGTTCTTTTATTATTAATTACCTTATGCAATTGACGATGCCTTAAATCGTTTTTTTATATATTGTTAAGCAATAATACTAACTAACTTATATATAAATGCTCTCAATTATCTCCTTTATTGGATTCACAGCACTTGTTGCTGTAATTGCATGGTATGCAACACGAAAAACAGATGAAACCTCAGCTGACGGATTTTACCTTGGCGGAAGAAGTCTTGGTGCATTAACGATTGCAGGTTCTCTTTTACTTACTAATCTCTCCGCTGAACAAATTGTTGGACTTAATGGACAAGCTTTCTCTGAAGGAATTTTAGTCATGGCATGGGAAACACTAGCAGCAATTGCGATTATTGCTACTGCTATTTTTCTATTACCAAAATACATGAGTTCAGGTATCACTACGATTCCAGAATTCATTGAAGGGCGTTTTGACCAACAAACAAGAGCTATAATGGCTGTCTTATTTTTAATTGCATTTGGAATTGTTTTATTACCTACAATTTTATATTCCGGATCATTAGCGTTTAGTACCATGTTTGACTTGCCTGAGTTATTTGGTATGTCGCAGTCTGCGGTTATTTGGCTATGCGTTTGGAGCATTGGTATCATAGGAATTATATATGCCATCTTTGGTGGATTAAAAGCAGTTGCAGTCTCAGATTTGATAAATGCTATAGGATTAATGATAGGTGGACTTCTAATACCCTTTTTTGGATTAAGTGTTATTGGTGATGGTAATGTAATGAATGGTCTTAATACACTATGGAATAGTAATCCTGAAAAATTTAATGCCGTAGGTGATGTAACTTCCTCAATTCCTTTTGGAACAATTTTCACTGGTATGATGATAGCACAGGTTTATTATTGGGGAACTAACCAATCTATATTACAACGTGTGTTTGGTGCTAAGAATTTAGCAGAAGGACAAAAAGGTATGATAGCTGCTGCATTTGTAAAATTTTTAATTCCTGTAATTGTTGTATTGCCAGGAATAATTGCATGGCACGTTTTTGAAGGAAATCTAGAAAATGCAGATCAAGCATATCCTGCATTAGTTAAAAAAGTTTTACCAACAACATTTATTGGCTTCTTTGCTGCAGTATTATTTGGCGCAGTATTAAGTTCATTCAACAGTTTACTAAATAGCAGTGCAACACTTTTTGGTTCCGATTTATACAAACAAAATTTTAATAAGAATTCAACAGAAAAACAATCAGTAAAAGCTGGAAAAATTGCCGGTCTAATTCTCGCACTAATAAGCATGAGTATTGCACCATTTATAGCTAATGCACCTGATGGTCTATTTAGTTATATACAGCAAGCTTTAGGAAGTTTAAGTGTTCCTATTTTAGCAGTAGTTTTAACCGGAATTATTTCTAAAAGAGTACCTGCAACCGGTGCAAAAACCGTACTAATTGCTGGTGTTTTAATGTACTTATTTAGTTTACTTTATTTAGGACCTAATACCATTGAAGCCGCAGTTTCAGAAGCAACAGCTAATGGTATTTCTAACACTAACGAAATAGCAATTATAAAAGCTAAAGCTTATCCGCATTTCTTACATATTATGGGAATATTATTTGTTATTAATATGCTCATTATGTTAATTTTTAGACTTATAAAGCCTAAAAAAGACGAAGAAATTTATATTCCTCAAGTGACAGAAGTTATTGACACAACACCTTGGAAATATACATTACCAGTAGGATTGTTTATTGTTATACTAGTTTTAGCCACTTACGTCATATTTTAAAAATGTCCATTTTAAGTATTTATTTATGAAAAAATCTTGGTGGAAGGAGGGTATCGTATATCAAATTTACCCACGATCTTATAAGGATACTTCAGGAAATGGCATTGGTGATATTTACGGTATCATCGAAAAATTGGACTACATAAAATCACTTGGAGTAGATATTATTTGGCTATGCCCTGTTTACGAATCACCAAATGACGATAATGGTTATGATATTTCAAATTACAGAGCTATATCAGAGGATTTTGGTGGATCAGATGCCTTTGATAAATTATTAGAAGGTATGCATGACCGAGGACTAAAACTGGTCATGGACCTGGTTCTTAATCACAGTTCAGACGAACATGAATGGTTTAAAGAATCTAGAAAATCAAAAGACAATCCCTATCGCGATTATTACTTTTGGAAACCGGCTAAAAATGATAAAGAACCAAATAATTGGGTTTCATTTTTTAGTGGATCTGCTTGGCTAAAGGATGATATTACAGAGGAATACTTTTTACATCTATTTACCAAAAAACAGCCCGATTTAAATTGGGAAAATCCTAAGGTAAGAGAAGAAATACATGATATTGTAGAATTTTGGTGTAAAAAAGGAGTAGATGGTTTTAGGATGGATGTGATATCGCTTATATCTAAACAACTTGATTTTCCAGATACCGAAGATCCAAAAGACTACGGTAGAGCCATAAAAAACTATTATGCTAATGGCCCACGTATTCATGAATACCTTAATGAGCTCAACAAAAAAGTATTGTCTAAATATGATATTATGACTGTTGGCGAAGGCCCAGGAATCGACTTGAGTAATGGGTTAGATTACGTGCATGAAGATAGAGATGAGCTCAACATGATTTTTCATTTTGACCATATGTTTATAGATAATGGTGCAGGAGGTAAATACGACCCAATAGATGTACCACTTCCTAAGTTTAAAAAAGTATTTAATGATTGGGACGAAAAGCTAAAGGGCAAAGGATGGGGAAGTATCTTTTTGGGTAATCATGATTTCTCAAGAATGGTATCTCGTTTTGGTAACGACAATGCAGAACATCATTCGAATTCGGCAAAATTACTTGCTATGCTATTACTTACCATGCGTGGAACGACATACATCTATCAAGGTGATGAAATCGGTATGACAAATGTCGCTTATCCAACTATAGACTACTATAATGATGTTGAAACTTTAGGCAGTTGGAACGAAGCCATTAAGAGAGGTGAAAACATGGCAGAATTTATAAAACTAGTTCATAGGCAAAGCCGAGATAATGCCAGAACACCAATGCAATGGAACAATAAAATCAATTCTGGCTTTTCAGAAGGCAAACCCTGGCTAAATGTGAATCAAAATTATGACAATATAAATGTTGAAAGACAGCAAGAGGATCCCAGTTCCATTTTGAATTTTTACAGAAAAATGATTGCAATTAGAAAGGCTAACAATGTATTAGTTTATGGTGATTATTTGTGCCTGAATGAGGCAGATGAGCAACTATTTATATACAAACGTTGGGATAAATCAAGTTCCTATATTATCCTCTTAAATTTTAGTGATAATATGCAATCGGTAGACCACATTGAATCGGATGCAATAGGATCACGACTGGTAATTTCAAACTATGACAACCATCACTCTACTAAAATACTTAGGCCTTGGGAGGCTCAACTGAGAAAACTATGATTATAGCTCTTTCACTTTAATATTTCTATACCAAACTTTGTCACCATGATCTTGTAAGGCAATATGACCTGTTCGGTATTTACCGAACTCTTCCCATGCTGTAAACTTCGAATTGGCTATCATTTCGTCCCATTTTTCACCATGTAATGGAAAAGTCATGACTTGAGTATCATTTATAGATACTTTAGCCTCATTGGTATCATGATTAATTTCTATAACGCAGAGATTCCATTCACCAGCAGGATTAATAAGTTCTGGCGGACATCCTATCATATCATATAAAGAACCAGCTTTGTGTGTACCATTTGCAACAAATGAATCGGGATGACGTTCATTATCTAAAACTTGAATTTCAGGACCGGTCATATAGGCCTCAGGATATTTATCATCTTCATGAACTCCCCAAAAAATACCACTATTTCCACCTTCTGAAACCTTCCATTCTATGGATAGAATAAAGTTGGTAAACTGATCTTTAGAGATAATATCCTTATTACTCCCACCTCCGGGTGTAAAAGCTAAATTACCATCTTCAATAACCCACTCTGGATACATATCTTCAGCCAAATAGCCTCTCCACTGATCTAGTGATGTTCCATCAAACAAAATTTCCCATTCATTTTCGTTTTTTTCCATTTCTGTAATCTCTACGGTTTCTTCAACTATTTCTTTTGTAGTTTTTGTGGTGTCTTTACATTGCATTAGCCCAATTGAAAGTATACTTAATACTACTATTAATTTATTTTTCATAGATTTTTATTTAATCCTAATATTTCTCTTAATTGATTTTCGTCTTTATCATCACCTCCGGCAAAATCATCAAATGATTTTGTTGTAGCCTTAATAATATGGTCATTAATAAATTTAACGCCTTCTCTTGCACCTTGTTCTGGACTTTTTATCACACATTCCCATTCTAATACGGCCCAGACGTCACATCCATATTCTGTCAATTTTGAAAATACTGATTTAAAGTCTATCTGGCCATCACCAGGAGAGCGATATCTACCAGCCCGATCTTTCCAATCGTTGTAACCACCGAAAGCCCCTTTTTTACCTGTTGGCTTAAACTCTGAATCTTTAACATGAAAGGCTTTAATAAATTCGTGATAATGATCTATATATTTTATGTAATCTAGTTGTTGTAGAACAAAATGAGAAGGATCGTATAAGATACTCACGCTCTCATGATTACCTGTTGCTTCTAAAAAACGTTCAAAAGTGTCCCCATCATGTATATCTTCAACAGGATGTACTTCATAACATGCGGCAACTCCATTTTCTTTAAAAATATCTAAAATTGGCAACCATCTATTGGCTAATTCTTTAAATCCTAAGTCTATTAATCCTGCTGGTTGTTGTGGCCATGGATGCATAACTGGCCAAAGTAATGAACCAGAGAATGTTGCATGCGATGTTAAGCCTAATTTATTGCTAACAACTGCAGCCTTTTTCATTTGATCTGTAGCCCATGCCGTACGCTCTTTGTACTTACCCTTTAAATTTTTAGGTGCAAAAACATCAAACATAATATCATGTGCCGGATGTACTGCAACCAACTGACCTTGTATATGCGTACTTAATTCTGTTATTTCTAATCCATAACTATTGATTCTGCCTTTAAAATCATCACAATATGTATCACTGTCTGCAGCAATATCTAAATCAATAATATGCTTATCTAATGTGGGAATTTGTATACCTTTATAACCCAAATCACTTGCCCATTTACATAAACCATCTAAGGTATTAAAGGGTGGATTCTCGTCCATGAATTGAGCTAAAAAAATTGCCGGTCCTTTTATTGTTTTCATTATCTAATATTCTTTTATCAATATTTTAGGCAGTATCAATATTTACCCAAACATTGCCTTGCTTATAAGATTCAACTGCTTTCTCAATAAAATTCATCCCGCGTAAACCATCAATGATTGAAGGATACTCACCGTAGTCATAATCTTCATTTCTTATCGCTTTGGCAACACCTTTGTATATATTACCCATTGAATCAAAAATACCTTCTGGGTGTCCAGGTGGTAATTTTGTACCATCTAAAGAAAGATCACTATTATAGGTATGGCCAGGCTTTAAGACTCGCATAGGGTGACCATCTTCCAATAAATAGAGATAGTTTGGATTTTCTTGTTCCCATTTTAGGCCAGCTTTGTCGCCATATATTTGAACTGTGAAATTATTCTCTTCGCCTGTTGCAATTTGACTTGCCCTAATCACTCCTTTTACATTATTCTCACATCTTATGAGTACAGTACCATCAATATCCATTTGGTTATCCTCATATAAATAGTTCAAATCCGCTAAAATTGAATTAACTCTTAATCCAGACATATATTCTACCATGTCGAACGCATGAGTGCCGATATCTCCAATACAACAACTTATACCTGATTTTTCAGGATCCAGTCTCCAAGTAGACTTACGTTTTTCCTTGTCATGAATTATAGGGTTTATCCATCCTTGATAATATTGTGCGTCTATTTTTTGAATCCTTCCAATATCGCCGTTTGCAATCATGTGGCGCATTTGCCTTACCATAGGATAACCTGTATAAGTATAGGTAACTGCAAATACAGTATTTGCCATTTTTAGAGTTTCATGAAGAATCTTAGCTTCTTCATAAGTAGTTGTCATTGGTTTTTCACAAATAACATTGAATCCATTTTCAAGAAGTTTCTTGGCCATTGGGAAATGGAGAAAATTAGGTGTGAGAATTGAGACAACTTCAATTCGTTTATGCTTTGGCAGTTTTAATTCCTCTTCAATTAAAGTGTCTAAATCTTTGTATACCTGGTCAGTTGGAATTCCAATTTCTCTAGCAAAATTTAAACTTTCCTCAAGCTCAATATTAAACACACCACCAACCAACTGAAACTTATCATACATTGATGAGGCAACACGATGCAAAACACCAATTAAGGAATCTCCTCCTCCTCCTAAAATACCAAGTCTAATTTTATTACTCATTAAATTTATGAATCTTTATATTCTACGTTTTCATTTTTAAATAATAGCGCAAATAATAGTAGGACTACTGCCGCAAATATTGATGGGAACACCCAGATATCTTTCCAGCTATGCAACCCCTCACCAATTAGATTTTGATCAACAATTTGACCAGCCACCCAAAAACCAACTAACATTCCGACACCATAAGTAGCTAAGGTTATTAATCCCTGAGCCGCACTTTTAACTTTTTCAGCTGCTTTAGAGTCCGTATAAATCTGACCAGACACAAAGAAAAAATCATAACATATACCATGCAATGCAATACCTATAATTATCATGAAAAATAGTTCTCCCGCATTACCGAAAGCAAAAAGTAAATACCTAATTGTCCACGCTAACATTCCCAATAAAATGGTTTTCTTGAAGCCGTATTTCTTAAAAAAGAATGGTAGAAGTAGCATAAATAAAACTTCTGACATTTGACCTAATGATGCCCAAGCTGTTGAATTTTCCACCTTATATTCTGTTAAGTAAGGACTAATATTTTGATAATAAAATGCCAAAGGAATACATATTAACACAGAAGCCAAGAAGAAAATCAAGAAGTTTCTATCCTTGAGAAGATTCAATGCATCTAATCCTAAAATATCCGAAATTTTCACTTCCTCTTCTTTACCTCTATTCGGTGGTGTCTTAGGCAAGGTAAAACTGAATAAGCCTAATATTGCCGATGCAATAGCAACCATTAAAAAGGTATTTGACAACATTCCTTTACCAATATTTTCAATTGAGTCCCATTTAAACACAAAACTAATAACAAGTCCAGCTACGATCCACCCAACTGTTCCCCATACTCTTACCATCGGGAACTGTTTTGCAGGATCGTCCATTTGATTAAAAGAAACTGAATTGACTAAGGCTAATGTTGGCATATAGGCAATCATATAACCTAAGACGTAAGGATAGAATACATTAAAATCAGTAGATTGAGACATTAAATACATTAACACTGCTCCTATTAAATGTAATATCCCTAAAATCTTTTCTGCATTAAAAAATCGGTCAGCAATTAAGCCTATTATAAAAGGGGCAATAATCGCACCCCACGATTGAGTAGAATATGCTATTGCTGTCTCCGCACCAGATGCACTTAAATTGTTTCCCAGGAAAGACCCCATTGTAACAAACCAGCCTCCCCAAATAAAAAATTCAAGGAACATCATGATTGATAATTTAGTAAATGTGATTGATTTCATAATGGTTAGTTTAATTTTTTTGATGCGCTAACTAATAAATCTTTGGTAGCTAATATACCGTCTTCCTCTGGCAGACCTCCTTCAAACTCAACACCAATATAACCAGTATAACCGGCATCTTTTACGATTTGCAATATCCTAGGATAATCGAGAGTAGTTTCATTTCCATCTTCATCAAAAGCATAAGACTTAGCACTTACTGCCTTCGCCATCGGCATTAACAATTCCATGCCTTTATATTTATCTGCATACTCTTCTTCACATTCTCCCCATTTTTCACCATCTTTTCTTTTAATACACCAGTTTCCAAAGTCTGGAAGGGTACCACAATTATCCATATCAACAGCTTTTAAGGCTGCAACTAATTTGTCTGCATCAGATGACAACCATCCATGATTTTCGCACAACACATTAACATTTTTTGTTGCTGCGTATACTGATAGCCTTTTCAAACCATCAACCACAGCATCATGCCATATTTCTGGATCGTTGGTTCCAAATGTATTGACTCGGATTGAATGACAACCTAAAGTTGCAGCAACATCAACCCATTTTTTATGTAATTCAACCGCCTCATCACGCTTTGCTTCATCAGGATCGGCTAGATCACCTTCATTATCAACCATAATTAAAATATTTTTTTGGTTGTATTTTTTACTTTCCTCTGCCAATTTAACCACTAAAGCGTCTATCCCATGCTCGTCATAAAACGGCTTGTATAATTGACTGACATACTCTAAGCCATTAAAACCGAGAGAGTCTGATATTTTAGCAAAATCAAATGGATCCATACCGTGAAATCTAATATTTTCATTCAAAGACCATTGGGCCAATGACAATTTAAAAAATGGTTGATCTTTCATTTCGTTCGATACTTCATCTTGCTTTAATTCTTCTTTTTTATCGTCTTTACAGCTTTGAGTATAAAGCAGTAAAACAATAATTGGAATGCTTAATAATCGTTTCATGAATTTAAAATAGTCAGTTATTAAAATGTAATTTAATTAATAAAATAGCTACTCTTGTTTACTTTTATTCAGTGAAAGAATTTATACAAATGAACTAGGTTTCTGGATATGCTGACAATAATTTGCCAACTAGGTTTTGCTTTCGATATTCATTTGGCGAACACTTCTCATGCTTCTTAAATACCGTTGAAAAATATTGACTCGTAGCAAATCCACAGATATATGCAACTTCACTTACTGTTAAATTGCGTTTATCTAAAAGAATCTTTTTTGACATCTCAAGCCTTCTCATAGTCAAATATCGCATAGGTGTGAGATTAGTTAGTTGCTTGCAATGGTGCGTAAATCTTGTCAAACCAACACCAGCACTTTTTGACATTCGCTCGATAGTCCAATCTTCTGACAAACTCTTGTCAAGTTCTTTCAAAAAATACTGAACACTTCTAGAGCTATCTGTTAGAGATTCATTTAATACAATATCTTCTGTCTTTAGCAGGTCTAAAATTAAAATAAGTAGATAATTTACTAAGTTTCTTATTCTAGAGGCATTACTTCCATTTCTGTCCGTGTTTACTACATCATTTATTCCTTTAAAACAATTTCTAATCTTATTATTCGTTTTTAAAATAGATTCTTCATTTTGTCTTAAAAATATAGTCAACTGTTTTAAATCCTCCTTAGTCAAGGTTATCCAATCTGGCCAAACCCATTCCTGATGTGGTCGCCTAACCCCTAAATCAATAATTATCCAGTAAAACTTTCCCATTCCAATATTTGGATTTCCAACTTTATGAGCTTCCCATGGCCTTGTAATCGTCAAATGATTGGGTGTTAAAAGGACCTCTTTATTTTCTTGCGAATATGGCATTGTACCAGATTCCAAAAAATGAAACTCAATACCTTCATTTCTGTGCCAATCCAAACCCCAATCTTGTGGTTCATTAGCATCCCAATAGCCCATACTATTTAGACCCAAAGTATTGTCATCTAATCGATTCCCAGGATAAGTGTGACGTGCCAATGCCTTAAATTTTAATTTATTCCTTTTAAAGGCATCAATTAAAGGGAGACATGTGTCTGCATGATAGACTATGCCATCTGCTCTAAATGGTTCAATCTTATGTATGTTTATTTTCACTGAAATATTTTAAACAAATATAACTTCTAAATTGGCTAATTTTCTTTTTTCAAAAAATATTTTTGATTTTTACTGTGCATTCCACAAAATTATTAAGCTATTTTTATGAATTCAATTTATGGACTAAACCAACACTATGAATAACAACAATAAAAAAAATACAACTCAGTACGATGCTATAGTTGTAGGTACAGGAATTTCTGGAGGCTGGGCTGCGAAAGAATTATGTGAAAAAGGGCTTAAGACGTTGGTTCTTGAACGCGGTAGAATGGTAAAACATATTGAAGACTATCCAACAGCCAATTTAGATCCCTGGGATTTACCTAATGGTGATATCCCTACTCAAAAGGATATTAAAAGACAAGAAAAGCAACATAGAACAGGTTATACAACGCGACCATCTCGTAAACACTTCTTTGTTGACGACGTTGACCATCCTTATAACGAAGACAAGCGTTTTGATTGGATGAGAGGTTATCATGTAGGTGGCCGATCATTGATGTGGGGAAGACAAAGTTATAGACTTAGTGATATTGACTTTTCTGCAAATGCGAAAGATGGCAACGGTGTAGATTGGCCAATACGATACAAAGACTTAGAAAAGTGGTATGATTATGTTGAAGAATATATTGGTGTAAGTGGTGAAAACTTAGGATTGGAACAGCTTCCAGACGGAAAATTCTTAAAACCTATGGAACTTAATTGCGTCGAGACACACTTAAAGGACAACATCTCTGAAAATTATGAAGACCGTGTTCTCACTATTGGACGCACTGCACATATTACCGAAGGAACTAAACCTGGTCAAGGCAGAATGAATTGTCAATACAGAAATAGATGTATGAGGGGTTGTCCTTTTGGAGCATACTTTAGTAGCAATTCCTCGACGTTACCTGCGGCAGAAGCAACCGGTAATATGACCCTTAGGCCAAATTCCATTGTTCATGAAATCATTTATGATGATACTACTAAAAAAGCTACTGGTGTAAAAGTTATAGACACTGAAACCAATGAAGCAATTGAATTTAAGGCGAAAGTAATTTTCTTATGTGCTTCTGCAATTGCTTCTACTTATATTTTGATGAACTCTAAATCTGATAGGTTCCCAAATGGCTTAGGCAATGATTCTGGCGAACTAGGCCATAATTTAATGGATCATCATTTTAAGGCTGGAGCTTACGGGAAATTTGATGGTTTCCATGATAAATATTATTCCGGGAGAAGACCAAATGGTATTTACATTCCAAGATTTAGAAATTTAGGTGGTGAAACTGATTCCAACGAATTTATAAGAGGGTATGGGTATCAAGGTGGTGCTAGCCGTCAAGACTGGTCGGATACAGTTAGAGAATTGAGCTATGGCAAAGAACTAAAAGAAGCTATTTTAAAACCTGGAGGTTGGACTATGGGTCTAACAGGTTTTGGCGAGACTTTACCATATCACGAAAACAGAATGTACTTGGATTATGACAAAAAAGATAAATGGGGGCTACCTACTGTAACCTTTGATGCTGAGTTTAAGGAGAATGAATTAAAAATGCGTGAAGACATGATAGCTCAAGCGATGCAAATGTTAGAGAAAGCTGGTTTTAAGGATATTGAACCAATGGACTCAATTGGTGCACCTGGATTGGGAATTCATGAAATGGGAACCGCAAGAATGGGAAGAGACCCTAAAACATCGGTCTTGAACAAATATAATCAGGTTCATTCAGTAAAAAATGTTTATGTAACTGATGGTGCTGCAATGACCTCAGCAGGTTGCCAAAACCCTTCATTGACTTATATGGCACTAACTGCTAGAGCAGCAGAACACGCTGCAAACGAATTTAAAAAAGGAAATCTCTAAAAATTAAAACATGAAAAGACGAGAAGTCATAAAGGGATTAGGACTATCATTCGGAGCAATGCTCCTTACTCCTAGCGCAATGAGCCTTTTACATAGTTGCACAAAAGAAACTGGTCCAATCTGGGAACCAGTGTTTTTTAGTAAAAATCAAGTGCAATTTCTTAATAAAATTACAGATATAATTTTACCAAAAACTTCAGATACGCCTAGTGCAACAGAAGTAAATGTCCCTCAATTTATAGACAAATTTGCTAATGAGGTTATGGAGGCTGAGCAACAGGATATTCTTAAGCAAGGGTTTTCAAATTTCTGTAATAAACTTCTGAAATCAAGCGAAAAGGAAGATCTTGATGATATTCAAATAGAAGGGATAGAACCTTTATTAGCTGAAGCTTTAAAGAAAACCAAGGAAGAAGACAAAATGCTATGGGAAACCTACAACGAATCAGTTAAAAACGAATCTTCAATTTCAGATGAAGTTGCCAATTACATTGCTCTGAGTAACATAAGAGGGTTATGTATATTCGCTTATAAAAGTACAGAGTATATTGGAGAGGAAGTATTGGTATATAGACCTGTACCTGGCAAACAAGAAGGGTGCATTGATTTGAGTGAAACTGGAGGAAAAGCTTATTCACTTTAATTAGGTTTAATTTGATTCATGCATAAGCTATCAAAATATTGCATTGGTTTAATTGTCTTCATATTTCTATATCAGTCATGTGATAATAATTCTTCTGAGCAAGAAAACTGGGTTAATTTATTGTCAAAAAATAACTTAGATGATTGGGTTGTAAAAATTAAAGGACATCCTATTGGTTATAATTTCAATTCTACTTTCAAAGTTGAAGACTCTATTTTAAAAGTAGATTACTCCAAGTACAATGACTCTTTTAATAACACCTTTGGTCATATCTACTACAAAAAGCCTTTTTCGAATTATAAATTGCGATTAGATTATAGATTTTTAGACAATCAAGTCGCTGACGGTGAAGCATGGGCCTATAAAAATAGTGGTGTAATGATTCATTGTGAAGATCCTAATAGCATAGGATTAGATCAAGGTTTTCCTGTATCAATTGAAGTTCAACTACTTGGTGGTGACGGAATAAAAGAAAGGCCTACTGCAAATCTATGCACACCTGGAACACATGTTGAAATTAATAATCAATTGGTAACCGATCATTGCATAAATTCAAGCTCAGAGACTATCCATGACACACAATGGGTGCATTTAGAAATTGAAGTTAACAATGATTCTATTATTAAACACTTTATAAATGGCGTGAAGGTTATGGAATATACCAAACCTATATATGGAGGTGAGTATTCCTCAGAATTCACAATGGCACTAAAGGGGCAACCTGTAAAATCAGGGTATATTTCTTTACAGAGTGAGAGCCACCCTGTAGAATTTAAAAATATAGAAATCCTTGAACTTTTAAATTAATAAATTAACAGATAGATGTTTAATTCATTTTTTTTGCAGATCTTCTTAAAAAGAATTAATTATTTAAACTAGGTGATACCTTAATATTTTGTAATTGCCAAACTTTTAAACTGAATAAGCAAGCCATACAACCTATTTAAGGGTAGTTTTTTTATTTGCATATTTTTATTTTAATTTTAATGTCTATACATAAATTATTAAAATTTGTTAGCCTTTATTATTCCTGTTCAAAGTAAAGCAACGACTCCTGATTGGCATGAGTTCTCTTGCCTTTTAAATAGATGTATTAATTCTATTTGTAATCAAAATAATACAAATTTCAAGGTCATTGTTGCATGTCATGAAATACCAGAAACAAATTTCAAAAATGATTCTAGAGTTGAATTTTTACAAATGAAATTTTCTCCACCTATTTTAACTCATCTAAATCAAGAAAATTTAATAGTTAAAAGAGCCGACAAATCAAAAAAGTTAAAAGTGGCTTCAGAACATGCATTGAAAATGGGCTTTCCATATGTAATGACTGTTGATTCTGATGATTGTGTTAGTAATAAAATATGTGATTTCGTTTGTAAAAACGCCGACGATTCCGTAAAAGGATGGTATATTAATAAAGGATATCTATATACTGAAGGTAAAAAATACTCATTTTTAAATTTAAAAAATTTTAATGAAGTTTGTGGATCTTGTATAATTATTAAACCAGATTTAATTGAATTATTGATTGATGACTTGTTATATTTTAATCATGAAAGAACTATTGTTAATAATGAGAAATTAAAACCGTTACCATTTCCGGGTGCTGTTTATAGTATGTTAAATGGAAACAATATTCGTTTAGATAAAAAAGAACTTAAAAATAGAACAGAATTTAATCTCTTTAAGATTAGAGATATTAAAACAATTATCAGAAGGCTTAAAAAATATAGAATTGTGCCGATTAAAATTATAAAAAGTGAATTCTCTATTTAAATAATCTAATTTAACATATCAGATTTGAGGTATTAATTATCAGTTAACCAATCCTTACTTCGGTTTACAGCTTTGTGCCAAAGGTTAATGAGTTTTAATTGGCCTTCCTTATTTGTTTGAGGTTTAAAGGTCTTGTCTTTTTCCCAATATTCACTGAGTGCATCTTTACTCTTAAACACACCAACAGCTAATCCGGCTAAATATGCTGCACCTAAAGCTGTTGTCTCTAAATTAGTAGGTCTTACAACATCACAATCAAAAATATCTGATTGTATTTGTAACAATAAATTATTTGCAGTTGCACCACCATCAACTCGTAATTCTGTAATGTGCATGTTAGAGTCCCTTTCCATGGCTTTTACAATATCGTAAACTTGAAGCGCAATTCCTTCTAATGTTGCTCTAGCAATATGACCTTTAGTGGTTCCTCTAGAAATTCCCATGATACTACCTCTAGCATAAGGATCCCAATATGGTGCTCCCAAACCTGTGAAAGCCGGAACAACCACAACATTATCACTATCTGGCACAGAACTAGCCAGAGCTTCAATTTCACTTGCATCATTAATGAGGTTAATCCCATCTCGCAACCATTGTACAGCTGCTCCACCTACAAATACACTTCCTTCCAAAGCATACTGTGTCTTGCCATTAATCTGCCAAGCAATCGTAGTTAAAAGATTGTTTTGTGATTTAACAGGTTTTTTGCCTGTATTCATTAATAGAAAGCAACCTGTACCATATGTGTTTTTAACCATTCCTTTCTTTGTACAGAGCTGTCCAAATAATGCGGCTTGTTGATCACCAGCAATACCACATATCGGGATTTTATAGTTAAATAATTCTGTATGTCCATAAACCTCTGAAGAGGACTTTACCTCTGGTAAAATAGCTTTTGGAATGTCAAACAAATTGAGAAGTTCAGTATCCCATTTCAGGATATGGATATTAAATAACATTGTCCTTGAAGCATTACTAACATCAGTAACAAATACTTTGCCTTTAGTCAATTTATAAATCAACCAAGTATCAACAGTGCCAAAGCACAGTTTCCCGTTCTTTGCAAGATCATTTGCACCCGCGACATTGTGCAAAATCCATCTTAACTTTGTCGCAGAGAAATAAGCATCAATTATCAATCCTGTTTTTTCTTGAATCAATTCTTCTTGACCAGTAGATTTGAGCTCATCACAATAGGATGCCGTTCTTCTATCCTGCCATACTATTGCATTATAAATGGGCTCGCCTGTATCCTTATGCCAAACAATCGTAGTTTCTCTTTGGTTAGTGATACCTATTCCTACAACATCATTCGCTGATATACCTTTTGTAAATACTTCATTAATAGTCTTGATTTGTGATTGCCATATAGCTTCGGGATCATGTTCAACCCAACCATTTTTTGGGAATAGCTGTTCAAAATCTTGTTGTGCAGTTGCTATAGGCTTCCCTTTAGAATTATATGCAATAGTTCTGCTTGATGTTGTCCCTTGATCTAATGCTAAAATGATTTTTTTCGACATATTCGCTTAAATTAAGTAACCCTTAGCAAGAGTTGTAAATTTTTCAACTTGATTTTGTTTCCAATCTCCAGTTTTATTCAATTCTTTCTGAAGTATAGAAGCAACTTTTTCTGCAATATCAATTGATGCCTGTGCATCTAAGAATAACAACCTAAATCGTCTTGCCAAGACATCTTCAACAGTTCTGGCCATTTCAAATCTAGCAGCCCAAATAACTTGACCTACAGTGTATTCATAATTATGATGTAATTTATTCTTATAAATTGTATCCGTTTCTATAAACTTCATTAATTGTTTTGCATCACTACCATATACCCTATAAACTCCATTTAATCCTAATTTTTCATTAGTAGAAATATTACCATGAATAGAAAGTGATTTCGTCTTAGTTGAGCTCTTTTTTAAATTATGGGATTCAATAGCATCGTTAACTACATCTTCACTCATTTCTCTGTATGTAGTCCACTTACCACCAACTATTGTAATTAAGCCACTCTCTGAGTGGATAATTTTATGACCTCTAGAAATCTCTTTGGTATTACTTTTATCTCCTTCTGGTGCCACTAATGGTCTTAAACCTGCAAAAACCGATTTTATATCATTTCTTGTTGGTGCTTTAGTAAAATATTGAGTTGCTGTTTCGAGTATAAAATCTATTTCTTCCGCTAGTGGTTTAGGCTCATAGCTAGGTTTGTCAATTGGTGTATCTGTAGTACCTAATACTACTTTATTATACCATGGAATTACAAACAACACACGACCATCACTGGTTTTAGGAACCATCAATGCCGTTTCACCCTCTAAAAAAGATCTATCCAATACTAAGTGAATACCCTGGCTGGGTACAATCTTGAGACTCTTCTTTTTTCGTCCTGCTAGTTTTAAAATCTTATTAGCAAACACACCTGTTGCATTAATCACAACATCAGCATTAATATTTAATTCCTCGTCAGTTTCTGTGTCTAAAACAGTAACACCTGAAACCTTTTTGTTAGAGTCTTTTAAAATATCGTTAACCCTAAAATGATTTAAGGCTACTGCACCTTGCTCAATAGCTGTTTGTGCTAGGTTAAGTGCAAGTCGCGCATCATCAAATTGACCATCTAAATAGGTCACACCACCATTAAGACCTTTAGGTATGAGGTTCTTAATTTTCTGACTGGCTTTCTTAGCAGAAATAATTCTAGAACCACCTAATGAAAGTCTAGCAGACAACCAATCATAAATAGTTAAACCAAAACCATAATAATATTTAAACCACCATTTATAACTTGGTATAAGAAAGGTCTGACGTTTAAACAAGTGATTGGCATTTTTCTCCAACAGTCCTCTTTCACGTAATGCTTCAACAACTAATTTTATATTACCTTGGGCGAGATAGCGCACTCCACCGTGAACTAACTTTGTACTTCTACTAGAAGTACCCTTCGCAAAATCATGAGCTTCAAACAATGCTACTTTAAATCCTCTTGACGCTGCGTCTACCGCAATTCCCAATCCACTGGCACCACCACCAATTATAACAATATCAAATTTTGAAGTCGTCTTTAGTTGCTTAATCTGTTCTTTTCTGTTGAACATTAATTACATCTCCTTTAAATATTCATTATACATAGCAATTGGAAAAAGTGCAGTCCACCACAAAAATCTTTTTTTTCTAGCATACCATAAGATACCAAATCTGACACATAGTTTTTCCCAGAATGTCCATGTTGCCTCAAAAACGATCGCTACATTCTTACAGGCTTTTTTCGTAATGGATTTGGATAAGTCATCTTTTCCATATGCCGTAAGTCCTCTCAAAACTATATAACTTGTTAGTGCCCAATCGCCTCCCAACCAATAATCTCCCCAACTCATTAATAATGAACTAGTACTTGGAGCAACTGAAGCTAATGCGATATTCTTTGCAAATTCTCGTCTTTTCATATTTCATAAATAATCTGTTCTACTTTACCCTTAATTTAAATATAGAAATTAATAAGGCAATTAATGTTATACTTAATAAAAATACAAAGCTCATTTTAAGTGTGAAACTATCTGATATGTAACCAATAATTATTGGACCCAACAAAAAGCCTAAAAATCCAACTCCAGTCACAAAAGATATACTTTTTGAAGCTGCAATCCCTTCAGTTGTTCCCGCCATTCTAATTAATTCAGGAATAATAACAGAAAGGCCCAAACCAATTATGCCAAATCCTAAAAGGCTAAAAATAAAACTACTTGTTAATATAAATAAATAACCTATTACTGCCATTAAACACCCTAAGAAAACGATTTTTGAAGACCCTATTTTAGCACTTATACCATCTCCGAAGAAACGACCAACTGTCATCATAATCGAAAAAATAGTAAATCCAAAACCAGCATAATTATCTGAAGAAATCTCAACTACATCGATTAAATATATTGAACTCCAATGCTCTATAGCCCCTTCATTACCCATGGTAGCCATTGCCAAAAAAGCCAGTATAAATAATGGTTTGAATTTTTTTAACTGAAATTTACCTTTCTTTTTCTCAACCTCGACTTCTGTCTCCTTAATTTTTAGATATTGATGTGCCAAAAAAAGATTAGTAGTAATCACTATGAATGCCATTAATGCAACATGATAAAAAGGAATTTTGAACATACTCATTAGACCAGTTCCAACCAAAGCACCAATTGCACCACCAAGGCTAAAAAAACCATGTGCGGCAGACATAATATTAACCCTGTCTCTTTTCTCCATTTCTGAAACCAAGGTATTCATAGCTATGTCCGTTAACCCTGAAAAAATGCCAACTAAAAATAATGAGCCACATAACGCCTCATAAGATGGCATAATAAGCGGTCCAATAAATGCAATACTGAATACACAGACACCGACAATAGTTGATCTGCCTAGACCAAATTTCTTGGTTATAATTGGAACAATTGGAATAAAAAACAACAGTCCAAGTGCTAAACAAAAAAGAGCAAAACCAATTTCTGAATCCGAGAGTTGTAATTTTTCTTTAACTCTTGGGATATATAAAACCCAAGTACCAATCATAATGTTTAAAGAACTAAAAACCCAAACTACTGAGAAGTATCGCCAATTTGAAAGAATTAATCGTAATGAATACATTTAAAACATCTTAAAATTTAAAAAGGCTGTCCGGTTCTGTGAGTTGGTTCAATTCGTTAACCAATGTCTCATCCAATAATTTAAGTCCGTATTGATATGAAGCATTCATCCAACCAAATCCCTCTTGGGTTATATATTCAAAATCTGTCCCAACATTACCATATTCTGCAAATACTTTATGCGTGGCTTCTACAACGTCATATTTTTCTGGAATGGTACCATTATAATCCACAGCATTCTTTGTAATCATAAACAACCAACGATAGACTAGTTCTTTTAATTCATTTTCAAAGCCATAGTTTTTTAATCCTCCCCAAATTAGCATTTGATGTGGTGCCCAGCCGTTTGGATAATCCCATTGTCGTTGAATAACATCTTGAGGTAGATTGGTATCCATGTTTCTAGATGTACCTACAATCCCACCTTTCTCCTTTAATTGCGTTATTAAAGTTTTTACTAGTTTATCGGCTTCTCTTGAATCTACCAAACCAGCCCAAAGCGGGAAATAATTTGAAGCACTTTCAAATTGAGTCTGACTTTTTGTTTTAAAATTATAGTCAAAATACTGAGCATGCTCTTTATTCCACATTAATTCTTGCATAAGTTCATCTCTTTTATGCATTACTTGAAACCAATATGTACTGTGATATCCTTCAAACTCACCATCAAAATAATTTTCTACTAAATGTGCAAAGTCAGATTCGTATTTGTACAATAGACTATTTAAATCAACTGTATTCAAATCTGCACAGACATCATCTAATCTCCAAGACGTATCATGACCAGATTCTCGTAAACTTCTATCGTGAACAAAATAACGATCTAATTCTTCATTGATAATTTCTCCATTTTGGTACATTTTTGCGAATTCTCTTATAGAAAT